>ENA-OZGH01000002-OZGH01000002.1-human-gut-metagenome-genome-assembly--contig:-NODE-2-length-49599-cov-9.418254_pt1 | contig 49599 bp, 68 predicted proteins | sample MGYA00244656_ERZ653658 | MGnify/ENA primary metagenome ERZ653658 (study PRJEB26926, sample SAMN06165074) | human gut metagenome | biome: ENVO:00009003; feature: ENVO:2100002; material: ENVO:00002003...
ATCCAATTTGTAATTATTTATAACTAAAATAAAAGGGAGTTACTAAATTGCAACTCCCTAATTATCAATTGTTTATAATCAAAATTAAAGTTCAAGTGTAGATATCGGTGTTAAATACAGTCCGCTGATGGAATAACCGGCAATTCCGGCTTCTTGCAATGAAAAATTTTGATTATTTACAAAACACGGATTCAACATGCACATAGTCTGTCCGGTAGGGTCTACTGCTGTCACCATCTTTGTAGTCGAATCCTGGCTCTGAATTGTCTTGCTGTAAATAGCAATGGCAAAACCAAGCTCGCCCAAAATCAAGGTGTCTACGATAGACTTGACGGAACCAAGACGGTGCATCATACCTTCCATTACTGGCTGCTTGAAGTCAATAAAGAATTGGTCTACCGTCCATGTGCATTGATACTGTACGGCCGGAACCTCCTGGTTAAGGAGTGAGCCAAGCCCTTGTACATTCGCACGGGTGATGTTTTCTGCAAATTGCAGATTACGAACAAACCCGGCTACTTGATTATCTATTTTAATATACGCTTTAGGCGCTGTAAAAACTGCCATAATCTTCTAATTTTTAGGGTTTGTTTTATCCACGAATTAAGTAACCTGTAAAGAACAACTTGGTGATTTCGTTATTTACCACAATTTTGTAAGTGGTGAAATAAGCGTCTTCCTTTCTTGTTGTCACTACGTCTTTGAACGACAAAATCAGATTGTCTTGTGCGTCCGTTGCAGTTCTTGACTGCAAGTATGCCACAGTCCAGTCTTTAACCGCTCCTGCTGTCAGTGTATTGGCGTTAACACCGTTTTCCTGTCCCAGCAAATCCAATGTCGCATTTACAATCAATTCCTTATTGATTTGTGCGACGATACGCATAAACTGAATGGAATAGGACTGCCCTTTTGCATTGAACAGATTGGCGTTGTCCTGCAATGTATTCACACCCTGCAAGATATTGAACTTTCCGGTGTAGTCGTTCAATACGGTTGTTAAAATACCGTATTTCAATGCCTTCTTCTTCTCCGATTCAGTCAATGAGTGTTGCAGTCTGTCAACTCCGATAGTCTTGAATGTGGGCGGTACATAAGGCGGTTTTCCACTGATACGACCCACAATCGCGCACAAGTTATACATTACACCCCACCAACGGATTTTCTGCGCATCGAATGCGGATACCACACCTGCCCCACCATGTACAAGCTGCACGAACGAACTGTCAAACTTTTTCGCCAAATCGATTTCTTTTGAGAAATCGGCTCCCTTGTCATATCCTGCCACATAGAGGAAATGCTGGAATTTGGCCGCACCGTTCATGTGTGTAAGATATGCCTTTGTCGTAGCTGAATAGGCGTTGTCTCCTACCTGGTCCAGAATGACATTACTATAGTCCAAACCTACAATCTGGTCCAGTACAGCGTTAAAGTCGTCCATGTCGAAACTTTCTGTACCTCCTGCCGCCAAAATATAAGGCTTACTATCCAGTGCCGTTGTAATGTCCCCTTCGGTAATCTCACCATTTTCTTTTACATTGGTAGTTGAATCAAGTACGAACGCCAAAGCAAAATTAGAATCATTCTGTGCCCAATCCACAAGTTCTTGCATATTCTTGAATTCCGGTGATTCAAGAACAAGTTCGGGGTCACTGTTTTCCTGCGTGATGTCTCCGTAGGGTAAACCATCGCTGTATGTTCCGGTATATGTACCTCTCCAGAACTGCAAAATCCACTTGGTAGCGTCTTCGCGTCCTGCGATAAAGTTCATACCGTAACCCTTTGTTAATAACTCGTCGTTCAATAACGAACCGTTGGCTACCAAACCTTCGTCCAATGTTTTTACCGCAAACGTGCCTCCTGCTGACGTCGCAAACGTCATTTTTGCACCTGTAGTTGTTGCTGCACGAACAAATTCAAGTTCGGAAATTCCTACTGCATCGGGGTTTGAAGGGTCCGGTGCAAACAGAGCTTCGACAACTCTCCACCAAAGACCTCCCTTCATGAAAGCACGAAAATCCGCGATATTGTCGAAAGTATAGATAGCGTTCTGTCCCTGCGCATTCTCGCCATTGATACCAGCACCGCCACCAAATCCGGCTGAATACTTTCCTGTATCAATAATAAGGACTTTTCCATAGTCAAGATTTCGTGCCGGGTTCATTTCCCCACTTACAATAGTGGAGTAGACACCGGGCAATGAAATCTGCCGACCGTTGAAAATAAACGTTGATGCCATATTATTTTTCTTTTATTAGTCCACGAAATTCTGCAAGAACTTCCCTATCAAATCCTTACATTCATACATTTTCGGTATAAAGGTAAACAATTTCCCTCCTTATACCAACTATTTCGTAACAATTTTGTCAATGTCCGATTCTACACCGGGCAATTCATAATCCCTGCTATAATTGTCCGCACCCCATTTTTCGGCTGCTATTCCTGCATCCTCAAATGCAATCTTGTTAAGCAATTCTTCGTTTACCAGTGTTCCTACAATCTGGTCCAAAGTCAAGTCAAGCCTTACAGACTTTATGAAAATAGGAATAGGCAATACATTCTGGTTTGTCATTAATTCCGTTATTCTTACCTCTACCAAATCATATTGGGTAGAAAGCCAGTTGTAGGAACCCATTATCAACGCATACAAAACTTCCGACATAATTATACTTTCCAGCATGTTGTCCGACAGACACATTATCTCAAAGTTATGGAAACGGCTGTCTCTTATCTGCCATGCACCGCCATCGTATATCTGTCCGTTCATTTTTCCTATGGAATTGGCTGCTCCCGGGTCCGCTCCCGGCTCCCTTATGACATAGGCTGGCAATCCCGTATTGTCTTTCGGGAATTCAAACAGCACCCTTAAATTGCGTGGGTTCGTCATTCCTCTTAAAAACAATTTCTTTGCCTGGTCGTAAAAATCAAAATTCCCTTCCTTCATTCCATTAAGAAGTCTGTATAGGAAAGTATTCTGTTCATCTCCTTTGTGCAGTCTGTAATCTTCCGGTATATAGTTCAATATTGAAACTATAAACTGCTTTACTTTTACTATTTCTATCATAGTCCTTTTATTCTTTTTAATGCCTCGTCTATCGCCATTTCGGCAACATATTCTATCTGGGCCTCTTCTAAAGCCCTGTCCATGAGTTTTTTAGCTGTTATACCACCATTGAACCAGCTTGTAGGGTCTGACTTATCACTAACTCTTCTGAATGTCATATATTGACCTCTCTTTTCCTGGTCCGAACTTCGAGCCTCAACCCTTACAAGACCTTCATATTTTGCCGACTTGTGCATGTATTCCGGTACGTTCATTCCGGGTATGTTTATTTCCTTCCGGCTTCCCTTTACCTGTTGGCTTATCGGCAAGTCTGCAAGCTTCAATGGTTGCCCTCCTGCATTACGTGCCATATCGTACACGTCTTTAGGCATAACGGAACTGAATATTCCAGATTCCGCTATTGCTCCAGGCGTAGCATGTCTGAACGGTATTGTAAGATACCATCCCAAACCGTCCTTCTTTATCTTCGCCTTGTCCGAACGCTGGAATCCTATCTTCTCGTCAAACGGTGTCGCACCCTCTTCCAGCATCATAGGAAGAGGACCTGCCGCCCTTGCAGACAATACAAATTCTACAGATGTGGCAGAAGTCCGGTCTACCTGCATAGCAGACCGATATATCCCCCGTGTCTGGTGCAGTTCGGAATCCACAAGTGCATTCCATCTTCGCATATATTCCTTTACTACATCGTCAACAAGACGTGTTCCAAGGAATTCCGCTTCTTGTGGTGTCAACGCGAATTCCGCAACCGTTTCCGATATGTCAACATATAGAGGCAGCATTTTTACTCTTCTGTTATATACCTAATATCACACCCGAACTTTGCAAACAATATCTCTATAAAATCGCTGTCCGTTCCCGACAGACTTTTCCGGCTCAGTGTTACTACCGTTCCTATCTTATAGGATATCACGTCGTCCAATAGCTTGTTGAACCCTTTTCTTTGCGCCAATGTAACGTTAAACGTCACGTCCTTATATACATCTTTGGCGTGCAGTCCGTTTTCCCTGCAATACCTTTCCAATGCTTCTATATACTTGTTAAGGTTATGTTTGTTCATAACCCTTGCATATATTACATTCTTTCTTTGTCCTTTAGATGCAATCGCATATACCGATTCATCGTCATAATCTATCCATTGTGTAGCGGAATTATGGGTCTTTATCCTTCCTTCCTTTACATAATTGGATAATGTTGCCCGGCTTATACCCAGGACTTCCAAAACTTTCTTCGCTCTCATATACAAAATGTTTAAAAGTGTACAAATCTAAACATTTTCTTTCAAAGAAGCAAATTATATGTCTTCATTATATATCACACCGCTACCATCAAAATTAGGTTTCTCCATCGCTATAAGATGGCTTCTTCTTACAATGGCTTGAACCGGAAGCTCTATCTTATTAAGTTGTCCGCTTTTCTTGTCGGTAGCCCATGAAGCGCGTATCTCATGCGGCAAGTCTATAACATGGTATTCCGGGTTATGCTTGTAATATACCGACACAAAACCGTTTTCGGGCAAAGCGTCTATCTCCATATCCAATATGATACAATAGGGGTTAACGTCGCTTATATGCCCTTTATCCGTCTTTACAAGGGGCTTGTTTGAAGCCTCAAACAGATACATCGCCAATACCTGTACTGGCTTATATGTAGTGAACACAAACGGCTGTCCCATATCATCGTATCTTATAGGGAGATTTTCAGAAAAATACGATATTTCATTTCTGAAAGAAATCCTGTCATAATAGGATAAATTCGCCTTGTCTATATCCCTTACCGTTACAGCCATTGTACCTAAAAGTTCCTGGCTCCATGACTTGTATTTATCGGTGAAATTAATTCCCGTTATAAGCGCCTTTGTGTGTATCGCATTCACGTAGAAATATCCCGTGCCAAAACAGTTCTGACAATCTGGTAATGCAGATTCTTTCCCATGACACGGGCAACGTAAAGCACGCATTATCTCCACGTCGTAACCTTTGGCTTGTATCGCCTTGTCAAATTCCGACTTGAAAAATTCCGGTCGGAAATTACTCAATCCGGAAGACGGGGACTGTAATATGTTTCTTGTTTCTCCCATAACTTAGAATACTGCAAATTTAACTTCGTCATATACCAACTTCAACCTTCCTACAGTTTCTTTTATTTCTTTCAAATATTCTATTATACGTGCAGAATATCCCGAAGACGTAGCAGAAGCCGTTGTACTTATACTTTGACTTAATCCATCTATGCTTAGAGATTGTCCGGCAACACCTGCAATACCAAGAATCAAGTCACCAGCAATTCCCAAAGGTGATAAAGATACAAGTTTTCCCAACAGATTAATCAAGTCCATAGGCATCTGGTCCACGTCCCATCCGGTTATATACTGTACCCTCCAATAATCCGGTATATACTGGAAACGCTGCATACCTATCTGTGACGTTATACCCGTCAATATGATTTCCGCGTTTCCTTGTGTCGTAGAAGACCCGGTAGGCACAACACTCAGCCTTCTTTTCCCTTGTCCCATGCCACTGTCATACTCGCATGACAGCCAGCCTTGCGGATATATAATCTGCTCTATCTTATTGAGCATCCCAATCATACTTAACGGCTCCCTTACCGGATATGACGGGAACAATATAGGGAATTGCTGCCAATAATCCTTCTGATAATAAGTCAAAGACTGGTCAATTAACTGTTTACAGAATTTCAAGTTGAACCAGTTTTCAACCTCTCTTTGTGCTGATTCTATATAGAAACGCATGGATTCGTCCGTAAATGATGCTCCCTGCCCTCCATCAATGGTTATCCCATATAGGTATGTCTGCCATATCTCGGCTACAGACAACACAAGTCCGGAATTTTTCTTGTATTTTATCGTAAAAGTTAATTGACCCATCCTTGTAAAGTATTTTTATTTAGACAAAATCATATCTATAATTTCCTCTTTCTTTTTGCCTTTAAGGTCTTCTTCTTTAAAAGAGCCTCCGTCTTCTGTCATTGCAAGTTCTTTCAATTCGTCAACCTTCATTTTCTTAAGAGCCGTCTTTACCTCATCGTCCTCTTCTTCCTTAATAGAAACTTCCTGCTTTGTTTCCAGTTCGGGAACTACTGCCTGCGTCTCCTTGTTTCCTGCCTTCAAGTCCTCGACGCATTTCTTCCATACTTCAATTTCCTTTTCTTTCTTGGAAATTTCAACCTTCTGCGCCTCGACGATATTCTTAAGACGTTTTATTTCCTCTTCATATTCCTTGTTTCCTTCTTTCACTTCTGAACGAAGCTTTTCTTCAAGGCGTGTTTTAAATTCCGGTTCCTCACCTTCCTTGTAAATATCGGGAAGTTTACGGCTTACTATTTCCTGGTAGAGTTCTTCCGATACTTCCGCTCTACCGTTAACAAACTGTACCGGGCCACCATTAAGTACAATTCTATGGTTGTTATACACCCGACTTTTTAAAATCACTTTTTCCATAATACAAACTTTTTAAACAAAAAGGGAAGGAGTTCAATTACTCCCTCCCTTTCACTTTTCACTTCTTAAACCTATAAATTTATATCAAGCTAATTACAAGCCTTCCTCACCAATGTTAACGATACGTACAATCTTTGCTGGCTGATACAATACCGGGGTACCATAGTTCAGAATTGCAAAACGTTTGCTCGGAGATGTAACGGCAAAGTCCATCTTCATGGTGTCTGCAAACTGCAAGTATTCATTAATCTGACTGTCATTGTAGTATACCAAAGCTGACTTGGTACCTGCAATGATACGGTTGCGGTCACGTACACAATTTGCGGCTGCACCGTCATAACCTGTTGCCATCTGTGAAGCCGGAACCTCAAAGATAGGATAGTATTCGGTGTTTGCATTCAGAACCGCATTCTTCTTGGTACGGTATACCACGAAGCAAGTAGCCGGATATGCACCACCCACACCAGCAGTAAAGTCAAATTCTACTGATTCAGAAGCAGCTACAACCTTGGCACCAGCAGATGTGATATTCAGAGGTGCAGATTCACCATAACGATTCTTTGCCGTTACCAAGTAGCCATAAGAACCTGCATGGTTGCCGAAATTAGTCTTAGTATCGGCTGCATTAACCTTAATGGTAGTACCAGCAACCGGAGTAACCGGAGCTTTAGCACTTGTGGCGCCCTTGCCTACCATAATAGGCTTGCGTTCGTCGAAGAAACGGTCATTCTTGATGTTAATCTTACCGAACTGAGTTGTAACGTCGTTTACAGACTGTCCCATTGTTGCACCAGTTACAGAGGCAGCAAGACCTACAATAACTCGCTTGCTTTCGTGGAACATCTTAACGTAGTTGTTGAACACAATCGGGTTAGAAATGATGCGGTCGATATAACCGTTATAAACGTTCACTACAACGTTTGCAGCGTCTTGAATCAGACTGTCGTTCAATACAGAACCTTGTGCGTCGATAACTGCCGGACTGTTGAAATAACCGTCTAACAGTTGTTCAGAAGTCTTGCCTTCTGCCGTGCCACCGTCCATTTCATTGATACCCAACATGTGTTGACGGAACACACCATCAAACTGTTCTTCCACACAAGAAGAATCAGCGTCAACCAGACGTGTATCGATAATTGTACTCAAAAGGATAGTCTTATTTTCCACTTCCTTCTGATACATATCCATGTTACCAGCCAATTTAGCCAACATTCCCGGATGTGTAACCTGTCCGGAAACACCCATGAACTTAGTCACGATTGATTTACGTCTGTATTGAGAATCGGTTTCCTGCGGTGTCTCACCTTCTGCGTTAAAAATACCGACTTCCTCACCATACTTGTACAACTGGTTGTATTGGTGTACAGTATTGTCAATCTTATGTTTAGGCATTTCCATATAGTAAACCAACTGGTTCATACGGTTGCCCAAAATCTTCAATACTGAATCCAGAGATTCAACTTTCAGACCACCACCGTTGTTGATTTCGTTGTTATACTGCATTCCGGTCTTAAGACCTGCTTCCATCGCTTTCAAGATTTCTGCCGAATCCATGCCGCCCAGTACATCACCCATACCGTTTTGATTGCTATAATTATACAAATCCATATTCTTTTTATTTAATAGAGTTTATTTCACGAATTTTACACCGTTTTTCTCATACATGTAACGTGCCAGGTTCTCGCCTACTGTTTCAGCATCCGGGTTGATAAGATATGCCAGTGCGTCACTTTCCAGTGATTTAGCGATATCTTCCGGTGCCTCTTCCAAAGACTTTTCAATAAGCTTTACTGCCATAGGTCTGTCTTTCACCACGTTAACTTCATATTTACCTGCTTCATCCTTTCTTTCCTCGAAAGATTTCTGAATAGCGGTCATATTGCTAAGTCCTTCTGAACGGAACATAGGGGTAACACCAGACATCTTTTCAAGTTTTTCACTGATACCGTCCACTGTCTCTTGGAATTTTTCCATAGACTTCTGGAAGTTTTCCATCAGAGGGGCAAATACAGAACCTACGGACTTCATAATATCTTCCGCGTTAGATTTCTCCATCTTTTCGTCTTCCGCATTCTTGTCCTCGGCTGTATTCTTCTCGTCTTCCTTTACCTTTTCTTCGTCCTTCACGGCTTCCTTTTCCAGCTTGTTGATATCCTTTTCCAGCTTGTTGATATCCTTTTCCTCTTTGGTTTCGGATTCATGGTCTCCTGCTGCTGCTCCGTTTTCAGACTTTTCGATTTTCACGTTCGCCATAATGTACTCGTCAGAAAATCCCATAGACTTCATCAGAGATACGATAGGGTCGTTCAAATATTTTTCGTCCATCTTTATTAAACTTTTAATTGTGTACAAACTTATTTATTAACGGTTCTCAAATAGTCCTTTATAACGTTCAATCCTACATTGCCGTTCAGATAATATCTATAAAGCTCTTGAAATCTTTCGTCTCTTTCCACTATGATAGGGTTAATGGTAACGTTGAAAGACTTGTCTATCTTTATATTATATCCGTCCTTCTGTAGCTCTACAAGAACGTTATTGGAACCGTTGCTAATTTCTTCTTTATTGCTCTCCACGAAATCTACTGTCTGCACGCCCTTTACTATATCGGCAAACGAATTTGCATTTACGGGTGTCATTGTCATTGCTACGTTTGTGATAAGCGCTTTTGTCACCTTTTTAGGATTGTTCTTGTCTCTTTCCAGCGCTCTCCCCTCAACGGAGAAACCCGGCTTCCGGTCGGTGCCGCTTGCAAGCATTTCCAGTGCCTTGTCATAAAAGGCTCTTGCTTCCGGAGATTTTTTCCACAACTGACAACGTACGTAAAACTTGTTATTCTTTACATAAGCATCCAAAGGATGTCCTATCCAGAACCTTGATTTATTGATAGGGCTTCGTGATGGCAAATGGTCCAAATTGATTAGACCGTGTTTTAAAAAGCGGTCTATTACAAATCCGTTGGGATTCATAGATTCATCCTCCGAATCTATGGAAGAATCGGACGCCAAACCTTCAAAAATCATTTTTTCATACCTTCTATCGTCCCCTACCGGGTAATCCATAGGATTGAAATCTGATTTTTCAAAGTTTGCTTCTGTGAAAAAATTAAATTTTGAATCTACTTCAAACATCTTATAATAATCTGTAATCCAACGAATTGAAATAAACATGTTTCTGTAAATATCTAATAATCAATATATTACAATAACTAAAATATATTTACAGCTTTACCGATTCAAATGTATGAATTTTTATGCAAATAGCCAAAGTTTTATGCAAAAATTATTCACCCTTCGCTTTTAGATAATTATCCACAAACTCAGTATATCCTTTTCCATGTCTTCCTTTAATAAAAAGAAGGGGTGATTACACCCCTCCCCAACAATTAATGTAATTGTAAACGATACTTCGTCTGTTTGAGTGTTGCCATAAAATCTTCCACCCACGACTTTTCCCCGGCATATTCGGGGTTATTGTCAAGCTTGGAATAGAATTCCCTTGTGCGGTCTATAATAAGGTCAACCAATTCTATAGGGTCGTTGACCTCTATTTCTTCACCGTTTATCTCCCCGTCCTTGAAACGGCCGAAACCACTTTGTCCGGCTTCCATTATCTTATCTTCATAGTCGGAAAGCTCCTCTAACAAATCGTCCAGATACTTGTGCTTGGCATTGTCTTCCTCTTTCCAGTGCACATTTTTTGAACGTGTCTTAACTCCTTCCAGGAAATTAGCGAAATCGGCAAATACTGTATACATACTGTCTTCCTTCTTTGCCTTTTCCAGCACATCGGCTTTCACCTTACCTTCTTGAATCATTTCGGAAATAACACTTTTGAATATCATCACGTCTTCCACAGAAGAAAACTTCATAGAAACCGTCAGTCCATCTTCCGACTTCTCTATTTCCTCGCTGTTCGCTTCTTCGTTCGTAGTTTCCGTTTCCGCGTTCTTTGCTATTCCGTCACCTTCCGGGCCTTTTGGCTTGTCGTCCAAATCTTCCTTGCAAATGGCATTCGCATCGTTACAGTCCATCGTCTTTTCAACTTCCTTACTTTTCCATTCTTCCGGCAATTCGCTTTCAAGACCCAGTTCTTTAGCACGTTTCTTAATCCACGCCTTAACCTTTTCTTTTGGCATGTCAGAAGCACCGGACAACTTAATAGCGTCCTTCAAATCCTGGCTATTTCTGATAGGATATTTCCCGTTCGGCATTGCCTCGCCTTTCTTTGCAAGGTCCTTTCTTTCACTGGGTGAAAAATCGGTCTTGTTGTTCGCTTTCCGTATCTCCTTAGGGTATTTCTCGCACACGGACTTTACCACGTCTTCCGTCACCTTCTTTTCCTGGAAAGCCTTCATCACGATTTCTACCGGGCTGGGTTGCACTTCCAGTCCCAAAATCTTCTTGATATTGTCTTTCATGTCAAAGATGAAGTCGTAGTCTTCCAGTTCGGTATCCGGGTCAATCCACATACTGCCGATTTCTTCCTCACCGTCAACCACCACGAAAGCCGGGGATTCATCATCAACGTGCCCCATAAAATAATGAATTTCCGCATTCTTCGTTTTGGCTACACCGACCTCCATAAGAGTATCTTCCGGAACGTCTATTCCGGTCTCCTCGAAAAGTTCTCTTTGTGCGGCTGTACGGAAATCTTCTCCCTCGTCCACATGTCCCCCCGGTATGCACCAATCGGGCGTATAGTTCATGTGTTCCCCTGCTCTCTGTAAGATAAGCAACTTACCGCCTCTGAACAAAAGCACGTCCGCATACTTGACTACCCCGGTCTTTGCCTTCATGATATCATCGTATGCGCTTTTGGAAAGCTTCTTACTTTTCCATGCTTTCTTTGCTACATGAACTGCATATACATCCGCAATGGCTTCCGCTATATCTTCGTCTTTCTGGAATGCGGCAATGGCCTTGAAAACCTTGTCCCTGTCTTTCTGCAATTGTGCAACCCGTGAAGTATGTTCCTTCAAGAACTCGTTGTATTTCTCTTCCGAAATCTCTCTTTCGTCCTTGTCAAGCAGGGAGAAGCTTTTCAATACCTGGCTTCTTTCGGCAAATTCGTTTGCAAGCTCTTCTGTTCTTGCTTCTATCTTTTCGGAGCGTCTCAGCAACTCCCTGTATTCAGACACCTTTTGTTCTGCTGTCTGTAAATGAAATAATTTCTTTAAATTCATAGCTACAAATTTTTCTGCTAAAATACGAATTTTGCACAATCTATCCAAAAATACAGACATTATCAATATAATAGGAAGTGTTTTTCTTCAATTCGGGCTTATAAAAATACCTGTTAAGTGTCTCCACCTTTTCTATCCGGTCAATCCTACCCCTCTTGTTCCCATACAGAACAATTCTGTCGGAAATGTTCAATTCCTTTACTTTTACCGGAACAAGATAGTTCTTTCCATACGTCCATACCATCTGTTCACCAGACACTCTGTTAAGCACACCTTCCTTACCAGCGATAAAATAAATGTTGTACACTGATTCGCGTGGCTTCATTTCGCGTACATGCAGACCGTTTGCAAGCGTATAGGAATGTCTTGTCTTTACGGCTTCATTAATCCTTATATCCTTTAGGAATTTCTCGCCTTCAAGCGTCCTTATTTCCACAAACCCGGTATTAAACCCTCCTTCCATCATATCAATGCTCCGTTTTCAAAAACAAACCTTTTTTAGTTATAAGAGCGTATTCGGGACCAGCCTCTATGTTATACAGTTTCCCTTCATATAATGATAATCCTCTTTCCTTTATCTTTACCGTTCTCACACCCATATGCATATATTCCGGATTATCATTATAGAATTTTATGTATTCCTCTACATCTCCTTGTTCTATCTCCTTATCAGCACCCCTTCGACTGCTTCCGCTATTTATTCCAAAACAATCTTCATCGGTCCATTCATCGAATGTCTTTTCATCAACAAGCGGTATCGTTACTTGATGCGGCATTGTAAAAACGAGATGTTTTGCATCTTCACATACAGAAATTATCGCTCCATTGTCTAACACAATATTTTCCATCTCGCCTTTGAAATCGATACACTTTACCCCCTTCTTGAATAGGTTCGTACTGTTCATCATGCAATAGAGTAATACATACTCATCCTCCTTTATCTGGTCCAGACGTACCGGGACAATCTCCCAGTTGTACACATCCACCTCTTCCGCGCTTTCCTTTACATATTCCTTTGTTACCCTTGTCTTCCGTAGGGTCAACACCTCTACATCTCCTTTATATCCGAACCTCATACCTCAAACTTTTTATCTCCAACATATATTTTTACTTTACTCTTTCTCTCTACCTGTCTCTTGTATGGTTCTTTAGGCGGTTCAAACGAATGCGTCTCGTCATTCCAAACCATACCTTTAGGTACCTCCTTAAGGTCACAACGACAGAATGGGTGAACACTATTTAACACTGGTTTCCAATCTTTAACTTTCTTCCCTATATTGTCCCCGTTGTTTATAAGGTCTATAAGCTTGAATATCCTCGGTTTACTTCCTATCCCTGCCGTGGTGTAAAACTTTATACAGTGCTGGCACGCTCCACTGAATACCTCTTTATATACAAGCGCGTCCGCTCCCTGTTCCTTCATTATCTGCTGGGCTACCCCAGTCTGATAGATGTTCTGCATCTCGGTTTCCACTATACGCCCCCAATCACGGTTCCAGTCTTCCAAGGAATGCCCTATATTACTGACAATATTCTGCACGGACTTCTTTTTCAGAACGCCTTCTATCATTTCCTTCTTTATCGTTCCAAGCTCCAATTGTCTTTGCTGTTCCACAAGAACTTTTACCTCTTCTTCCGATACGGCATTAGACATTATCGTTTTTGCCCGTTCCCCCATCGTCTTTATATAGGAGTATGTGTGTGTTGCTGCCGCATAATACACTTCCTGTTCCAAAGATGTAAGTGCCGCCCATTGATGACGGTCTATATACTTGGTAAAATCGTCAAAATTGAGTGTAGACAATTGGGAAGGCGTCAGTTGTGCACTCAACCTTCCAAACAGATAGGATTGAAAATAGGGTGGTAACTTTTCTATCTCCCTTCTCCATTTATAGCCATACCGTCTTAACAAAGACTTGTCTTCCGGTGTCAACAGTTCATCCCCCATTACATCGGCTACAATTCTTGCAAGACGGTAGTCTATTATATCATACAGTTTTTGTATCTCTTCCGGTGAGAATATCATCTTTCAACCGTTTTAATCATTTCCTTTACAAGCTCCTTTATCATCGCGTCCGACTGTGTAGCAAACATGGTCTGTGCAAGACCTTCATAACCGCATTGTATTTTCGGATATCTGATAGGGTCTTTCACGTGTCTTTTCACTCCAATAAGACGCGATACCAAAGGGGTTCTTATACCATCAACTTTCTTTTCCGACATTCTTCTTTATCTTATAACCATCATAAAGGTCTTCGTTAAAAATAGACATATCTGGTTTCGGGAAGTAAGGATTATATGGAGCGCTTCTATGAAACTCTCTACCTTCTGGACCTAAAGCTGCAACTTCTTCCATCGTCCAATCTTCGCCCATTCCACGTTCTTCAATCTCAAACCATTCGTCAGCCGTCATATCAATTCCGTACTTTTTCTTTTCCATAATTTTACTCCTTTCTTTAAGTTTCTATGCAAATATACAAAACTGTTCAGAATTGAACAAATTTATAAGTCTATTTTTTTAAGAAACCTATCAAGTTCTTTTTGATTTAACACTTTGTTATCATAAATCACTCCATTATCGGAATTTCCGTCATACAATTTAACGGACTTGAATTTATCTTTCAACGGAGTTTCGATAACTTTCTTGAAAGATTCGGACGCTCCTTTATGTCCTTTTTTCGCCACTTCTGTAGGAACATACCGTTTCGTTCTCTCAAAACGTTTCTGTATTCTATCCAAAGCCGTACTGAAATCGGTTGCCACGCCTACCAAATGGACATCGTAACCTTGTGCCTTCAATTCATCAACCAATTTTTCAAGTTTTGCCGGGTTTCCAAATACAGCATCTTTTACAAAAGAAGATTTAGATTTTATATATTCCTTGTCTATCGCTTTACCTATATCCGATACTTCCTCATGCACATAGGATGAAGCTTTCTTTGGGTCTATTCCCTTCACCCTTTCATAATCCGGTATCATGTCACGCATATCGTCCACATCAATAACTGGAAGTTTATCAATAGAAGGGTCTTTCTCCTTCATCTTCTTAAGATAATACCCTTTGCCCGAACCACCACCGCCAAGCATTAAGTAAGCACGCGGTTTTATCTCAAATAGCATTTTCTTCCGATATTCAGACTTCACTTTGTTATGTACTTTAATCTGTCTGTCTCGTTTCCACGCACTACCTTCCTTATAAAGGTCTTCTGTTGTCTTGGTTAAATCGGCTTTCTCTTCCTCCGTAGCCTTTCTTTTCTTGTATGGCAGCCCAACAATGCCAAGCTTCCGGTTTACCGCGTTGTTCACATATACGCCTTGTTGTGCCTTCGCAATCTCCAGAAGCCCGTCATACATTTCTGGTCTTCCCAAACTCTTTTCCAAAAGAGCCTTGTTTATATATCTTTCTAACTTTAAATCATCGAAACTTTCCATAATTCCTTATTTGTAAAGATTTTTTAAATAATAGTCAACTGCTGGTTTCATTATAGGATTGTCGTTAAACGACTTGTATTGTGCAAACGGGTCTTCCTCATTTTCCGGTACACCTTCCGGCTGTTGTCCAGGTTGTGAAGCTCCGAACATCTTGTTTTGTTCTTCTGCCTGCTTCATTCCCTGGTACACCTGGTTAAGAATGATGTCCTTTTCCGGGTCAAAGTCTCGTCCGTTGTACTTCTTAAATATATCCTGCATAGCAACCATGCCGCTACTCAGTTTTTCAGAATCCAGTTTTACCTGTGCTTCTTCATCTTCCACCTCTATTCCGGTAAATGCAAACTCGTAGTTTTCGTCCAGCTCGCTCACAATATACTTTGTAATGACACCCTGCAAGAATATCAATAGAGGCTTCAATCCTTTTTCACGGCTGTGATTCAATCTTTCGCGCTGTCCGTCCTGTCCGAATATCTGCTGACTTTCTTTAAAATTGAATCCAAGTTCGGACGGGTCTATACGATATACAGAACATGTCATTATGATAAGAAACTTTATCCACTCGTTAAATTCCATATCACGGTTGCTAAGTTTCTGCAAGTCTACCCACTCCAAATCAATACCGTTTATGACTGGGGTGCGGTGCGAATTCTGGTATCCTGCCATCGTCTGCGTCCATGCCTGCCTAAACTCCTGCAATGTACTGTTTGATATGTTAGGATTCTTTATATTGATAAACCCTTTAGGCTGAGACCCCTGGCAGTTATGAACTGCTGTATAATTGGCAAGAAATATATGCTTATCATTGAATACCTCTATATCGTAAAGTTGTTCCTTCTCCTTTACAAGTCTGGAATTGTCCGTTACCTTATAGAAATGATAATTTAATATTTCCGGCACATTACATCCTGCCTCGGTCAAAACCCTTATTAATTTACCTCTACTTATCCTTCCACCTTTTTTCACATAATGCTTTGAGAAAGATATGTCACCTCCTCTGTTATTTTCCAGTATATCTAAAGCCAAGGAATTAGGCACCAAATCCCATTTATCCTTTGTTTTTTCTCCCCTTGATATACCTTCATTCTTATAATCCTGCAAATAGCCTATCTTCCCAACAAAAGACATCACGTCTTGAATAACAATTGTTGTAGGATAACCGTATTTCTTATTGGAAACAACATACTCTCTTGCAGCAACCCCAACGCTTAATAATAATTGTAATATATCTTGCCTCAAATCATTATTCACACAACATATAATAGGAGTTTTATATCCCATTATATTTGCAGAAGTATGTCCGTCTGCCGAAAACAATCCTCTCAAAAACGCGCATCTCAACTCTTCCGGCAAGTTAAATACGGAAACGGGTATCTTCTTATCTCTTGTATATCCGAATCCTATGCTTATAAGCCAGTCGATAAAGCATGTGTCATATATGAATATATACGGATATCCATATTCCCCGTCACTTCTTTGTGTGGAAGGATTGCCTTTCTTTATACGATAATTTATTCCGTATTTATCCAACACTTTAGAGAAATCACCAAAAAGTTTTTTATCTTTTGTATGGTGTGGGAAAATTTCAAGTATATGTTCCAACCAGGTACCATCCCCTAAAGCAAAACCAATCATTTCCCAAAAATACTTATCTTTCACCATCTCCAAAGAAGGGGTAAAAGTTTTTTCTTTTTTAAGAACGGCTTCCTTTGTTGGGTTAGTAAATTCTCTAAAATATTCTCTTCCTATGAAATAATCTTCCTCATGAAAATCTCCATAAGTATTTATATCTACTAAACAATAATCATCCGTAGTCAAATCCTTTTGTTCTTTCCATTTAGGAGATTTATCTTTATCCGTTATAGTCAAGAATCTGTGTTCGCGGCTTGTTCTTATCTTTAAGCCGTTATACAGTCTTGTTTCGTACAAATCATCTATTCTTGTCTTATATGCGGATGCCTTACAGTATTCCACACCGTCAAAAACTTCAAATTCTGTACCTACCAAATCCTTTATTCTTCTTAAACCCTTATTCGTCGTAACGAGTGTTTCCGGTGAAACGCAAAAGAAATTCGCATTATAAGAAAAGCCCCATAATATCCAGGTAATAATGTTTACCAGCGTTTCCAATTCCGATACTCCATACCCGTTTCTTCTCACGTCAGATGTCTTATTTCTGATACCGAATCCAAGCTCCCACGGGTAATACAATATCGGTTCCTTCGTTATAGGATTGTGCAGAATCATTTCGTCCCACACCATACAGTAACGCGGCAAATGTCCCTTGAATCTGTACTGCTCGAAACCTTCCCTTTGTCTGGGGTCTACGCTGTCAAGAAAACGTATCAGAGAAGCATCCACAGCGCGGAACTTCTGCAATTCCCACATTCTGTTGCGGACCATTTCAAAGGCCAACTGGTCTAATGTAAGACTATCCGACATTATTTTACTTACAAATTCCTGCAAACTGTCCACATTGTCCCATTTGTCCGTCCATCCTCCCTTTTCCAGGAAATCAACTATCTTTGAAATCTTTTTCTTGTCCTCGTTTGTCAATTTCTCATCCCCGGTAGAAAAAAGGCTCTTCTTTTTTCTGATTGTGAAGCCTTCCTTTTGCTCGTCTTCCGAAAAGTCCATAAAGTTAATTATCTGCTCCACACGTGTAGACACGATACTTTTCACTATATGAATGTCCCCCATCCGACGCAATACGGAAAAGGACAGAACCCCTTTAGAATCCTTGAATCCTCTTCCGTTACCGGATATGTCGTTAGGGTCAAAGAAAACAGACTGAATTTTTGTAGGCTGTCTATTGATTTCTCCCAGATACAAATTAGCCTTCATTATCTCCCCTGCATCGTTTGAGTTTAACGCAGCCTGCAATTTGCTTTGGAATGCCATAGGTGCAGCCTTTTGCAGCCTGTCTATCTCTTCAATGGACAAACTCGAAAGACTTGCAACCAAATCCGGCTTTTCCGCTTTTTGTATTATCTTTCCTTTTCTCTTTCCCATTGTAAACAATTTTTATTCTCCAGCCAATTGTGTAAGGTTTACCGTCGCTTTCTTTCCTCCTTCTACTGCCGTAACAACTGCCGTTCCGGTACGCTGTGCGCCAGTATTTGCATCCGCCACTACAGAATATTCAGTAGAACCCTTGGTAAATCCCGTACCACTCACTACAGTAGTGTAGTCAACCGTCATAGGTGAACCGTCATTCTTCCCGTTCACTTTCTTCTGCTTCTTGCTTGAAACACCGAATATCTTTGTTTCTCCTGCTGCTGCAAATGAAAGTGTTGTCGGGTCTGTAGTCAATGTATATTCATAGGTAACTGTCGCTGCAAGCTGTGTTAACGTAACCTTTACCGTCTTGTTACTTCCAGTCTGTGTAATGGTAATAGAACCGTTATTAGCTGTTTCTGCCTTATTTTCAGCCGCCACTATGCTATAATTCTCTCCATTAGATGTTTCAGATGAAGTCTGGCTAAATCCGGTTCCGGTAATTTGTGCAGTCGTATCTACCTTCTCGACATCACCAGACGGTTTACCGTTAACTTTTTTCTGTCTTGTTGAAACAACTTGTAAACTCTTCGTTTCTCCAAGCGCTACAAACTGTATGGTCTGTGAGTTGGCTGTAAGCGCATAGTCATACGTCACCGTAGCTGCATTCTGTGTCAAGTTCATCTGTACGGTCTTTCCGCCTTCCTGTGAAATGGTTGCCTTTCCTGTTCTCTGTGAGGTCCCGGTATTCTCCTCGGCTTTCAGATTGTAGTTGTTTCCGCTCACTTCATAGCTGAATCCCTCACCTGCAAGCTCTATGTCCGTAGGATAGCTTTCTGCCTGCTGTTTTACCCCGTTCAGAACTTTTGTTCTTGTAGAAGTCACGGTAACCAGCTTTTCACCTCCTGCACCGTCGAACGTTACCGCTGTCGGGTCTACTGTAAGCGCATATTCGTAGGTTACAGTAGATGCAGCCTGGTTGCATGTAATCTGCAATGTCTTTCCGCTTTCATTCTGTTTAACCGTCACTACCGCTTTTCTTGTCGTGTTGTTGGGGTTCTCGTCAACCGTTACTTGTCCTCCACCGTCAACCTTGAATCCTGCCCCAGATATTGAGAATTCCACTGGTACGCCTTCCGGATGTCCTACTGGTTGTCCATTCTTGAAAGTCTGCTTTGAAGACGTCACCACGCACATATCATCACCTCCCTTTGCCGGGAAATTGAGTGTAGGCTCTTTAGTCTCCAATACGTATTCCACAACTTCCTGCACGTCCGACAATACCGCGCCCTCTTCTCCGAATCCTTCCGGATATGAGATAAGCTTAACAAGCGCCTTAAACGCCCATTCCTTGAACTGTCCTATATTATAAGTGTGACCGGGTTCAATCACGATACCCAGCCCCTTATAATATTCCACGTCACCATAGAGGCTTTCTGTAACGAAAACCTTCATCTGACCGTCGATTCCGTCAGTTACGACGGTCATTTGGTGAACATTATCTTCTGTTGTAAACAATAACCGTAACATGTCCTTATGCGTTTTGTGCCACAAGTTCTTCGCGCCACGTATTGTTGTCGGTCATTACCACTACGTTCAAGTCTTCCTTTGCATCCAGACCAAGGTCAGCCAGCGTAAACGCCATAGGTTTACCGGACATAACTTTTGTAGAGATGGTTTTGCGGTCTCCTCTCACTACCCCGAATCTTTCTGCGCTCTCATTCAGATTCACGCTATTAGGGAAATAAATGTCGACATCCTTCTTTGCCGGAACACTTGTCTTGATTGTAATAACGCATGCATCGTTTTCGTTCCATTCTGCCGTTACCGCAACAATTTCATTCAATCCCTGGGGGTCGATAATTAATTCCAAACCCTTTTCTTCTGCAAATGCTACAAGTTCCTCGTGCATCACGGCTTCACCTACATTCCATTTGAACCCAAGCTTCAAAAGCTCTGCACCGCCTTCCGGGTCCGTCACGTTTCCTTTAGGGGTAATTCCACGCGGTGATTCGGTAATGAATACTTTCTTCTGGTCGCAACTTCCGTCCGTTACCAATGTCACATCAATATTCTTGTCTTCGTCCAAAAATCTATACAGTCTCATAATCTTTTCTATTTTTAATTGTTAATTACTTACATTCAAATACAATTTCCTGTTCCACGGAACCGTCAGCATCCAGTACGTAAACCTGGTAAATGCCTTTCAAGTCCACTTTCTGTACGCCCAAATCCTTCTGACACTCGAAACCCAGATATTCGTTCTTCTCCTTCATTGTCAAAATCTTCTTGTTGACAGATACGGTGCCGATAGTTTCTGGAATGTTGGTGAACTCGCAGAACTTGTTGTTATGCTTAATGCAAATCTGAGTACCTTCCGATACCTTTGCTTTGAAGTTCATCCATAACCAAGGAAGACCGTCTGCATATTCAGCCTGCCACGGATATTCCGTCAGATAGGATTCGGGGGAGAATACTGTTATAGTCCTCCTCACTGTTGATAATTCCACTATTAGGGTCCATCTTAATAGGCAAGGAATAGGGTGGAATTGCTTCTATCTCCTGCTGCAAAGCCTCGAAATTTCCCTGTAAGCCTTGTGCAACCTGTGCCCCAGTATCACCGTCCTGTATTTGATAAAACGCTACTTTTTTCATAATCTCTAAAATTTGAATTTTAAATCATTGTACCACACGAAATTGTCACGCCAAATATTGTCTGTAGAGAAAATGGTCTGTCCCATTCTCCAAACTCCGTCTTTCATCCATTTGCCTAAGTTGTCCCAAATTCCTTTGGTAAGTACCCATACTGCCGGAATACTGAACTTCCCTCCAGAAATCCAATAGTTGCGCATATTCCATTTATCGTTGTCCAGTACCCATACCTTCTTCACCTTCGGTGGCATTGTCTATGAAGTACCACCGCCTGCGCTTCCTCCAAGGTATGTGCCCGGGTTTTCTTCCGTTCCGACCCTTGAATAGGTTCCGGGCAAATAATCGCCTTGTGCCATAGTCATTCTCCTTTCATTTCCTTTATCGTCTCCGGTTTCTTGTCTCCGAATTCGTCGAAATCAGACAGATATTTTCTAATTCTCTGAGGTACCAAAGTAGGGCTTACCTTTGCCGCGTTCTCCACGATTGAGATTGATTCACGTATTATAAGCGCGTTACACACCACGGCACGGAACCATGTGTATATCTCCACATTGCCGCCTTCCACCGTAAAGTTCCCCATCACATGCGAAACAATCAGAATAGCGGAATAAATGAAAAGCTTTGTGATAATCATTGAAAAGCCCTTGCTTGAAAAGTCCTTGTTCTTGATATGATATACCCAGCTTACAAGTGTGTCTATCACTATAAGAATCATTAGGTATTTCAAGAACTCCCAGTCCCGAAACACATATTTCTCAATGAAGAATGACGTGTTGGAAAAAGAGATAGGTATGCTCAACAACACGGGAAAATATAAACTCATTACGTATTCCCTTATTTTATGTAGTTTTCCCATAATCATATGCGACGGAATTTTAGGAAATTGTATATGCAATGTGTACAAGTTTACTTGGTGAGGCTTCCGGATATTTCTTTTTCAGATAGTCATAGCGTTCTCTGATAACGTTCTCTGCCTCTTTAGGGTTGTGCCCCGACTTTGCGGCCGCAGCCACAAGTTTTTCAACTGTAGGAAAACCGCCTTTCTTTTCCTTCGGCTTCTCCTCCTTCGCGGTCTCCTTTGTCTTGATTCCCTGGCGTCGTACCCATCCGTTAGCGGTCTTCACGTATTCCTTCCCTCCCCAGCTTTTGACAGTTCCGATAGGTTCGCCCTTCCGTGCCTTCTCTATATCATCAGAGACGCACATTCCGGCTATGCCCTTGAAAATGTTCAGAGGTGTTTCTTTGTATCGAAGCATGTCTCTGTTTTCGGACATTGATTTAAAAAGACCTTCCTTTCCCGGTATCACTTCCACCTGTGAAGGTCTCACGAACATAGGTTCTTCCTCGTAGAGGTCATTCAGCACCTTAACTGTTTCGAGTGATTTCCAGTCCGCGGCCGCGCATGCTTTCTCGAACTCGTCCATCTCGTTGTTTTCTGACTTGTTCAAAACATCAGTAGCAAAAGCCGCTACCTGCTTTGCGGTGAACGCTTCGTAGTCGTTGTCAATGAGAAATTGTTCAAATTGTGCACGTCCGAACACTTTCTCTTCTTTTTTATTATTATCCATGAATAATGCTTTTTTAAGTTATAACGAAATTGCAATTACAACGGTAAAAATAGGCATTATCAGTCAAATAACCAAGCTTTTAACTTGAATATTTATCCAATACTGGGTATTTGTACTTCGCGCGGATAGGGTTTGTCTTTATGTACTTCCGTCTTCGGTTCTCCAGGCGTTTCCTGGCTCTTTCGGCTTTCTCCAAAGCCTTCTCTATCTGCTCGCGTCGCTTCTCGTCGCGTTCTTTCCGGTCGCGTATCATCTGTTCTGCGTACAGTTCTACGTCTTCGCTTTCATAATCATCATAGAGATGGTAACTCAAAGTCTCCATATTCTTGAATGTATTTTGCTACAGTAAAATTATTTTTTCTCGCTTCCCTTGCTTTCCTTGCTTTCCTGGCGATTTCTCCTATCTCCTTTCCAAGCTTATTTCTTTCTTCTTCCGGTTCTTCATAATATGTTCTACTTGTATTAGGGTCGAAATAATTGTAGTCATATACCGTACAGCGATTTTTTGCAACAAGGTCAATCCTATTATTTTCCTCTATTTCTCTCTGTATTTCTGACCTGTGGATATATTCCAGATATTTCTCTTCCTCCTTTTCCTTCTCAAAATTGTCCTCCCAGTATTCCAAGTTCTTTTTTAGGGTGTGATAAAAACTCAACCTCTTTTTGCACGGCAATTCCTTTTCTCCACACGTTACAGTAGCGCTTCTTTTTGCTATTCTATTGAATTCCTTGTCTTCCCACAAATAACCTTTTTCTTTTCTGAACCAAACTCTTTTAAGATAATAAACAGAATCCTTTATCCTTGAAACACCTTCCTTAATCTTCTCGAATCTTCTCGCAAATATATTCTTCCATTCTTCCCTGTCCGGTAAGGCTATCGTATAATTATTCGATTTATAATTATACCTCATTAATTTAACAGCCTTGTCCGGCTTCATGTATACTCTTTCTCCAAAAATCTCTTTCAATGCCTTTATAAACTTTCTCACTGTGTCTACACTGCATTTCATACGGCTTGCAATACGTTTAGGGCTTTCATAGAACGATACTTCGCAATTGTTCCATTTTATTGCCTCTAATGCGTGCTTATGCGCCATCTTTACAGCCTTGTCATAAACCTTGTCATAATCCGATTCCTTCCAGTCCTCATTATTGTACAGCCATTCAACTATCTTTAAAATCTCGTCTTTCTTTGATTCCTCGTCATTCCATACGTCCAAATTGTACTCTGCAATCTCTTTACAATACTTGTAATATCTTATCTTCTTTGAAATGTAATTCAATATCCTTGTAAAAATAGGAGACCATTTTACCCCTTTCTCCTTAATCACATAACGCAAATAATCGGGTAAATACATCTCTTCCGTTACATCCTTGAAATCCTTGTTTATGATTGTGCATACATCCTTTTCGGGAAATTTAATATAGTCATTCAATCTTAAAAACTTGATATAATCCTTTGCTTTTCTGTAGGAAATACCCACTTCTTCCGCAATCTTCAATGACAGTTCTTGTGTAGTAAAACTTCTTTTCCAAAACGTCTTATACTGATACTTCTTCTGATTTCTCTTGCAATACTTGTTGTTTATCAATCTAATAGCGCACAATACGCAGCAATACTCGTAATCCTGGATAGTCTGTATACTCTTCAAATCCTTAATAGGAGACTTAATCTTTTTTGAAATGTCCTGGCATGATGCCGATTTTTCTGTATCTTTTTTCATACACTTCTCTTTAATTTTCTCACTCTACAAATACCATTTTTGGTTTTATGTCTTGCTTAATGACACCCACTAATTTTTAGCTTCTTTCTTGCTAAACAAAAACAAAGAAAAAGGGGTATTTTTCAAAAAGAAGCTAATGTTTAGTGAGAAAACTAAAGAGTAACCCCTTTTTCTTTTGCGGCTCCCAAATCTTCATCAGACCTTAGCCGCTATGTTTAAGCACTGCAAACATAGGGAATATTTTTCAATCCACAAAATTTTTCGGGAAAATTTTTCGCCACACCGCACTTTTTTCAAAATTCCCTTCGCTTTTTCATCCCCTTATAGGCTTTCTTCTTCGTTTTCGTCCTTTCTTCCCCTCCTTTCCTGTCCTTTGCCTTGCCTCCCTTCCCCCTACGCGCGCACACACATGCACACGCATGTGCGCCCATACGCGCACATGATGCGCGCGCTCGCCTACGCTCGCACGCGCACGCGCGTAATATATCACCCAATATTCTCCTCCTATTAATATACCCGTAAGGGTAAAAGAAGAAAGGGAACTACGTACCCCTTTAGGGGTTAGATAATACCCTTATGGTAAAATGTCAAAGTGTTGATTTCCAGATAGTTATAAATAGTAATAAATATTGACAGAAATTTCCTCGAAAAAGCCTACCTTTACACGTGTTTAATCTTAAAAATTGTAAAATCATGAAGGTAATTTATGAATCGAAAATTGCGAAAATTATCATCCCGAATTTTTCCGCAATCCTAATTTTTTGCTGGCTGTTATGCAAGAAAATGAAAGAGTATTACGACGAAGAATTCCTAAAACATGAAGAAACCCACTCCTACCAGTGGAAATCATTAATGATACCGGGAACCGTGCTTTTTAGCGGTCTTGCAGGCGTTTTCTCGTGCCCCTGGCTACTTCTCCTAATCCCGTTTACATTCTATCTGTATTACGTCCTGGAATGGCTTGTACGTGTAATAGGAGCCTTAATCAAATATCACCCAGGTTTCAGTGGCGGTATAAAGAAATGGATTAAGAGAATCCAGGCTATAAACCATGACTGTTACCATGCAATCGTGTTTGAACAAGAAGCCAATGCAGTAGAAAAAGGATTGGTAGATTATGGTTTTTTATCATTCTTCAAGTATTATTAACTCGATTGTCAAGATTTAGAAAAAGAAAAGGGACGTTTCACAACGTCCCAGTCTGTCGGGTTTCGCTAAACCCAGGTTCTCATACTACAAAACAAAAATGAATAATTATACAAATTGAGTGAATATTTATGCAATAACTTTCTTTATGGAAATCGCGTTCTGCTTGATATTCCCGATTTTCCGAATAACCTCATTTGTGGAAATATCCCTATAGGAGAGAAGAATTTCCGAAAGTTCGGCAATCTTATCCACAATCACATTTATTTCCTGTAACCGTTGCCAGCTTATGGAGACGGAAAAATGATTTTTAATAAACTCGTCACGGGCTGTTCTTGCTTCTTCCACGGTCCGGAAATAACCGATATTGTACTTCTTCTTTTCAACCTCTATTATAACCCGGTACGGCTTGTTCTTCGACCGTTTGTCATAATAATAGATATACCTGTTACTTCTCGGCTTCATCGTCTTCTTTCTCCTTCTTTTCAAGAACCGGAATAGGTCCCAGGCAGTGAACAAAGATGGCTGTGATAAACGGGGAAATGATAAGTGCCAGAAGCATCCATACACCGAAACTCCTGTTCATCCTTTCTGCCGTAGAGCCTACTTCGGCACTCAACATAAGATGAACGATAAAAATAATGATAGTTAAAAATACGATACTTGCATTCATAATTTAATCCTCCTTTTTATTTAGTTCGTTAATAATTTTTACTGCCTTTTCTTTCATACTTTCTTCGTCCGTCTCATTCCCCATCTCCTTATTGATTAGGGATAATGTGCCGTCCAGGTTCTTCTTGTAGACGGCAATCATACTCATGCTTTCTTCCTTTGCCGGGTCATATACGACCCGGTAGTTTCCTTTGCTTAATGTTCTCATTTCTGTAATAAAAGCTTTATAATGACATTGTTAATAGTAAATTCCTCAATCTCTTTTATGTCCTTTTCAGAGCACATGTGTTTGTTTTCGGTATATTCTATGATGTTACCATGAAGAATGTCTGTAGGAGACGGAAAACGCTTTATTTCGGCCACTTTCCATATTCCGAACTTGACCGTTACATATACCTCGAATGAATCGGGGTTCTTTAAAAAGTCTATATTTGTCATGATTTTCAAAATTTTATTTGTTTGACAATTAATTTAGCGCCCATTCAATGGCATGTTCGGCTGATTCTTGATTGGGATATATAATACATTCATATTCGCTTGATTGATAGAGGCAATATCCCAATTTGTTGAAATTGTCTTTTACCACTGATTCAAGGAATTTTGGACAAATTTCTTTGCTATATTCACCGTTAACTATTTGTCATCCCATTGTTTCAATTACGTAAACTTCCATAGTGTTTTTATTTATTTGACCTAATTAGCTGTCTCCTTTAAGAAGACATTGCAAATATAAGACCTTATTTAGACATACGCAAGTGCTTATGTCATTTTAACATAAGATTAACATATAATCCCAAAGAAAACACCCGGAAACATTCTTTCACGAAGAGCGTAACCGGGTGTCAGTCAAACAAATATATATAAAATTTAGAGAAAGAAGGTTCTAAGTTATGTCCGGCTGAAAGTATGTCGGGTAATCCCATTCCTTGATAAGCTCCTTAAGCTCCTTCCAGGGAATGAAAATGGTATGCGACGAAAGAGCCGCTTTTTTGTCATAAGTCCAGTAGATAGAAGAAAAAACCGGGTTCTTGGACTTTACAATACTTTCGGTAGTCCGTCCTCCCATGTCTTCGATAAGCTTACTATATCCGAAATAGCTGATGTTCTGACCCAGGATAAGACAAAGGATATCGCCAGATTTGCACTTTAAGGCCCGGGCCACGGATGTTCTGTCTTCGACGTTTATACCGTTATTATCACGAAGCAAAACAAGCTTGTTAGAATAACAAAGCCAATCTATGTACATGCTTCCCCCGTCGTATGTGAATTCGTTTTTCTTTGCCATTATATCAAATCTTTATAATCGTCTTTCATCCTTTTTATCTCGCTTGTCAATTCTTGGCTTAAATGGAATAGGAACTGTTTCTGATTGTCTTCCATCTCGTCCTCGTTACAGCTCATCTTCCGGGAAAGCTGGTCCAGATACCGGATAAACCGCTTTCTCTGGATAAGGTCTATATAGGAGACCACATAAAGAAGAGCGTCCATTCTTTTCTGAATTCCCGTAACCGTCCCTATGCACCACAAAAGAAGAGTAATAAGGACTACTGTAAGAAGAACGAGACATATAAATATCGCTGTTATCATGTTTGCAAATATATGAAAATAAAACAAATAAATGAATCAAAGAACGTTCAAATTTTCGTTCTTGTCAATATATACGGGTCTTGAAACAAGGGAATAAGGAGAAATGACAACATATTTGCCCGGTCGGACTTTCCGCAGTGTCATTCCCCGGTATTCGACAATCTGTCCAACCCAGATGTAGCATTCTTTCCTAATCATTGAGGATGTTTTTAATTAAGTCCAGTTTCTTTTTAGCCTCTTCCCCGGTCTGGAAATAGTTATGGACGTTGAACCTGTAATCGTCTATATAATCAAACTTCTCTATATGGGAATTCACGCAAAAAGAACCGGAACCATTGAAATCAATGCAATAATACATGCAGCTATTCTTGTCCCGCCAACGAATTTTCTCTATACATTTGCTTTTTGTATTGTAGAACAAGCCTTTTTCGGCAAGCGCGCTATTTATGATTTTCTTTTCTTCTTCCGTAGAGAATCTGTAAGATGGAAAATAATCATAGTAAGTAAATGACATTCCAGTTTGAAGAAAATGTAATTCATTATTGCGTAAATAAACGTGATAAAATATTTTAGAAATATCTTTTTTACATTCGTTTTCTCTATATATTGTTATCGTACCGTTTTCATGTGTCAGACAGTCACCGTCATTGAGTTCTGTAAGAGTACAATCCCCATCATGGATAGACAAAAATTTGCCGTCCTTGTTACATAAAACCTTTTTCATAATTGTAAAATATTTTTATTAGAAAACATAATTAATCAAATCAGAAATCCAGGACAAGAACTGTATCATGCCGAAGAATAGGAAACAAAAGGCGATTGCCCCGATTCCGTACCAGAAACGAACCCACCATTCACGATACTTTGTCTTTAATACCTTTTTGCCGAATCGACCGTGAAAGAAATTTATAAGCTGCTTTTTCATAATCAAATCCTCCTTTATATTAATATATTTCATCCTCATGCAATAGTTCACAGTAAGCAGGAGTTTCAGCGTCCGTATGCTTATTGGTTATAAGAACCTCGTCACCATTGGTGTATATCCGTAGCAAATGCACCGAAAACAAACTTTCTTTCATACCGAACAATATTACTGCATCATCATTTACATTTGCAAGTGCTGCAATCAATTCTTTCTTTGTCATAATCTTATATCTTTATTTGTTCAACATTTCGAGTTGTCTTTGAAGGAGATTAGCGCGGTTCTGTTCGTTGCTTGCAAATTCCATATTACCGATAGACTTATAAAAATCTACGTTTTCGAGTGCGTCGGCAAGCGCTTGTCTTTTCTGGGAAATCATAGAGGAAATTTCGTTACTGTTACCTCTTTTTACCATCTCTTCAAGTTCCGTACCTCTTACCTTGTAGAATTCTGCTTTCATATCTCAATTCTTTTAATTTGTTTGACCTTTGTTTTCTTATCACATTGCAATATAGGTACTTAATCAGACATACGCAAGTGCGTATGTGCTTTTAACATAAGATTAACATAACCTTTCTTTCAGTGATATTTTATTTTTCAGAAATAGAAGAAAATGATATGTGATTATCAAATAGTTAGCCTTAACTCTGAAAATTGCGTTGTTTTTCGGCATACAATAAAATACAGAAAATGAAAAACCGGGAACCGGGCAAAATACCCGAAATTCCCGGCACCCCAAAAACAATCAAATCACCTCATCACTGGTCCAATCATCAGAATTGTTAATTTCTTCTTCATCCACCAAAGGATAAGGATAAACGACTTCTTCCACAACTTCTTCACCTTCCGAAAGCATCATGATAGGAGGTACAAGCATGTTGTACGTCTCTTCATGCAGCAGCGCCTTCGTGCCGTCGTTACTCATTCGTCTTGTCTCCCAGTCTTTATCGAACTGTTTTAGTTCTTCTATAAGTATAACTAACCACTTCATATTATTCAGTTTTACGTTTCAACCATTCTTCATTAAGTCTTTCCTTCTCGGTCTCTATTTCTTCTGGTGTCAAAGACTTGTTATAAAGAGCGAAATAGTAGATAGCTCCTTTCAAAAGTCTACTGTCTCCCTCTCTTATAATACCTAAAGTCAATGTATCGGTATCGTCTGTACTGCCTACCGTAATCGTACTCCCATTATAGGAATTTTTAGTTTGATACGAAACGGAATCTTTTAAATTTACAGCCAGACCAGACGTATATTCACTGAAAGAATATGTAGCATTATTTCCATATTCAAAAATGAAAGCTCCATTACCAGCAACAACTGATTTTGAAGCAACAACATTCTTGACATTATTTTCAAGTACCCTCCTACATATCACTGTATAATCGTCAAGAATAGGAAGTCCAGTACATATACCGTAATCATCCACGCCATCAAATACCAGCGCGCCTTCATAGGCAGATGGCAGTTGGGTAATGGTGATTTCATTTACAGAATTTATAGTGAATCCCGTACTGATGCCTTGTGTACCCTCTTTGTAGCTCATAGGAACTTCGTATATACCGTCTCTGTTATAAGAAACGTTCTTTTCAAGACCTTTATTATTCCTATAATAATACAATACTTGACCCGAAGCAAGACCTTTGATTTCTATGGAATAAGAAGGAATGTTGGATGTTAATGCATTATAACCAATTGCCGCATATCCTTTATCTATTCCTGCTTCTTTATGTATTGAAATAGAATTACGGCTTGTATTATTTCCGGTATATTTTGTAAAATCTACCTCATATTTCCCGAACCCAGAATTAAGTGCATAAGCGAAATTCCTAAGAACTATCTCATTTCCTTTTACTCCAGTAATACTACTATGCTTATCGGAATTAGAGGGGCCGGACATAAACCATGCATCCACCATAGCCTTATTGAAGGGTGGAATAGGAGGACCAGCCTTGCCAGCCCTCCTGTCAAACAAAAGACTTGTACCGACCCCAATCATAACCCTATATTGAATTGTGCAGTAGTACCGTCAACAAATACTTTATCAATAAGATAAGGCATAGGAGAACCCATATAAGCGGAAACCTCAGTTTCACTAATAGTATAAGTATCTGGACCAGTCTCACCGATAAGGTGTACTTTGACAGTACCAGCAGCCAATGGAATAATAAGAAACGCCCTTTTATCATCGGGAACCAAGGTGTACTTTGACAGTACCACATCTTCGGCTGGTGTGCCGACCTCGAAAGCGCGTGAAATCGCTGTTATACTCTCAAAACCCTTGTTATTTGCTATGCTTACTTTAGTAGGATACATAATTTTTTCAATTTAAATTTACAAATGATAAAAATACGAAATTTGCAAAATCGCGGCTACAGCATACTGTAGTATCGATTGCCTTATAAGGGAGAATACTTTCTGTATATAGTAAAATATATTTACGCATTAAATAGTGTCACCTTCTGCCCGTTGCATAGGTCCATAGTGTCCACATGCAGCCAGCTAACACCGTCTTCCAGTCTGATAGGATAAGGAAGCTTGTCGGAATCGTCTATAATGATTTTCCGTGCTGCTTCTGCCTCCATTCCGGAAACCGTAATGTCAAAAGCGCGACCAAAAACGTGACCGCTCATATACGGCTTTTCAAGCATCGTCTTTTCCTTGCATAGAACACACACATTGCATCGTAAACCGCGCTGGGAATAGCTGCCTCCGTTCTTCCAGTTGTTGATAATGAAGGGCTTGCATAGGATTTCCTCCCTCAATACAAGGAGCGTTTCCAGTGCTTCGGTCGTGAAAAAGCTCCATATCTGCGATTCTGAATACTTGTTATACACGTGGGGGCATACAAGCTCTGGCAGCGTAAAATACTTTTTCAGTCTTTCGATAATTTCTTTTCTTTTCATAATACAAAATGAATTAGATAATAAAATAGGGGTTGCAGCCATTTAAACCGGGCTTTCACCCCCAGCCATAACAGACTTGCAACCCCTACCGCCTTTGTTAACCTTTAAATACAACTGCGATACAACCTTACCAGTTATCTATCACATCAGCAAAGATAGTGTTTTTATCTCAAAAATGAGTTAAAGTTCAGAAAATAATCGCTCGCACTCTTCCAGCTCCTTTTCCATTCTTTCTTTTATAAGCGGAAAATAGGTTTTCGCTATATCCTCGTTGATATGGAAATAGGAATCGTAATGGTTTGTTACCAGCATCAACCCTTCTATTTCAAAATTGGAAATATGGGTTATTTCGATTTTCAGATTTTCGATTTTATTTTGAAGCCTATTTGCTTCTTCTAATTTCGACTTGTCCATAACTGCTTGATAATAAAGCCCCATTTCGGGGCTTTTGTGAAAATAATAAGTATATAGAAAGATTTATTCTACAATTTCCGCGTCACTTTCCGGCTCGTATTCCTTCTTTCCTTTTTCTTGAATAGGGGCGTTCTTCCACTGGTCTATGAAGTGTTCGATTACACGACGTCCGTCAGTCACAACCTTTTTCAGTTTCTCGTCCGGTTCCAGCAATTCATCTGCCATCACTGCCGCAACATGCTTTGCCTTCATTACCTCTTCCACAAGGTTGCTTTCTATCAGTTCACCCAGGCTTTTCTTTGTCAATAGGTTGAATGTCAGTCCTTCGATAATCTGCTTTCTCTTTGACATTGCATTAAGCATAGCATTCATTCTGGGAGCGAACTGTTCGGGCTTCATGTTCTCGAAGCTCTTGTCATCAAATCCCTCGAACTTTTCTGCCGCCATGAATGCCACTTCATATTCTTTCGGTGTCATTACCACGCCTGCCTGCAAGCACTCTGTACAGAATAGGATAAACTTCACATTGTTTCTCAAATCTTTTTCCATAATCTTTTGTCTTTTAATATGTTGTTTTTATAATTGTTCCACGTTGTACAATGATACAATAACCGTTCCGGGATGTTCCCTGCGTCATATTGTCCGTCGTATGTCCTTTCCCTTTTTCGCAAATTAACAATTATAGGTTGACGGTTTATACTATTGTTATCGGGGTCCGGCATACTTCCTTCCTTTATGCCATAGGGTCTTTCCCTTCCCGGTTATTCATATCACTGCTTTTCCTCTTTGATATCCCTATTACCATTGTAACAAATGTATAACGGGTTAATAATAAAAATATGGTCTGTAGGGTATCGTGGAGGGTATTTCTCTTTTTTATTTCTCCTTGTATATCCCGGTCACTACCCCTTCTTCATCCGTTATGAATAGGGTCTTGTATTCCTTTGATTCGTACACCCTTTCTGATAGTCTGTCTACTACATAGGTGTTTCCGTCCTGGTCCTCTATAGTGTACATTACCCGGTTTCCTTTCTTGAAGAAAGGTTCTTTGGACTGGTTTCCATTATCTTTCAACTTTTTCTTTTCTGTCAGATTATAGAAGTCACTGAAAAATTGTTCCACGTGGAACAATGGACTTTTTGCTGTTTGTTCTCCTATCAATATAGTAGTAATCTGTTTTGATTTAGAGGCTGTTAAGTCCATTAAATCGCAAATATTAAATACTTTCTTGATACTGTTTTCTGTACAGCACACCAGAATACTGTTATCGTACTTTTTCTGGAATTCTTCTCTATCCATAATCTTTTTATTTTTAGGTTCTGTGAAATATCTATATTGATTGTCAAGAAAATAGGGGCTACTTCAATTTTCATCCCTTCTTTCCGTATACTTAATAATTCGCAACCTTCTGTCTGGTATTGGCAACAAAAGTCTTGTTGTTTCCGGACAGCTTTATCGGACCCAGGTTCTCCCAGTCACCGTTTGCCCAGGTCTTCGTTATGACAGAATCTATGTACTTGTCCATATTCTCCTTGATAAGCTTCTTTGCAGGTGCCAGGGAATGGAAGGTAAACATCGGGCTTGTCTTTTCGCATTCCACGTTATATTCCCACTTTTTCAATTCCTTGTTGAATTTGTCACCCTTGTACTTTACTGTCACGGGTTCACTGAAATATACTGTATAGGTCTTCATTTTTGTTTTGATTTTAGTGACTAATGATTATCTGTAATACTGTTCCCTTACTGCTTTCACTATCGCTTCCCCGTATTCTTCCGGACTTGCCAGATAGGGTATCTTAAAAAGTTCCGATACAAGTTTGAGCTTTTCCTTGTTCGTCATTATCTTTGTCATATCCTTTATGAGAGCTACTCCGTTCATATTCACATATTCGTTGTATGCCTCGTGAAGCTCTCCTCTTTCATCCAATTCATTTATTATCCTTCTTGTTGGGAAGCATCTCATTATCTCGCTGATATAAGTGTCGTCCCCGTTCTCCTCTATCTCCTTATAGATGGGGTCGAATGATTGATTGTCCATGAACTCCATCACCTTTTCTGCGATTTTCTTTCCTTCCAGTTTTACTTTAGGGTTTGCCATAATCTTTTGTTTTTATTTGTTTGACATCTTGTTTCTTATCACAACGCAAATATAAGACCTTATTTAGACATAAGCAAGTGCGTATGTCATTTTAACATAAGATTAACATATAAAAGGATATAATAAAAGCCAGCTATTTATCACAAACTGCTGGCTGTCAATTAGATATTAACTACTAATACTCAAAAATGAACATAAAGTTTTTCGTTTGATTTTAAATCTCGTAGTCCACATCCCATGTTATCGAATCCAAAGATACGAATTTATACCCGGTTTCCTCTTCCAGGACTGATTTTATTTTCTCTACTTCCTTGTCTGTAGGAGGAACCTGCATTATTTCCACATCCATAGGCACATGTACCTGTACCGTTGTGTCCTCGTCCATTCTCATTGTTGCGATTGCTACTATCATACTATTTATTATTATAGGATTAATTAATCGTTGTTTTCTTCCGGTATCGGTTCGTTCTGCATCCATTTCACGTACATTCTTTCCATGCACATGTCAATTTCTTTCAATGCCTGCTGTTCGGTAAGACCGTATTCTTTTGTAAGTCTTTCCATTACGCATTTCATTACTTCCTCAACATATATCTTTATCATAACTATTTGGTTTTTTAATTGTTTAAAATAGGCATACTATTTATCACAAACCGTATGTCCGACTGAATTTTGAAAATCATAAATTAACTAAAAGTCAAAACAAAATGTAATTATTTCTTTCCGATTTCAACACCTTTCATCTGTCGTAGGCGGTTAAGAAGCCGTTCTCTTGTCTTTGATTTGGGCGGTTCCTCGATTATTTCTGCCTCGACTATTTCGGGTGCCATCTCTTCGACGAACTTCTTGTTTCCTTCCTTTATTTCTCCCCAGTCATACGTTTTTATGAGTGCTCCAGGCAGCATCACCTTTTCGGAACCCAAAACCGGGTTGCTTGCAAAGCCGTTAAAGTCCTTGTAATAGGATGTGCAAAGCTGGTGCATCAGTATTTCGGGCTTTATTCCCGATTTTGCAGCCACCATACCCACTATAAGGCTGTTTACGGGTATGTCACGCATTACACGGCTTATGTTTTCCTCTCCGTGCAATGTCGCGTTTATGTCTATCTTTCCGTCAACTGTGAGTTTAATTTCATTACCTTTTACTTCCTTCCGTGCAGCTTCCAACAAGGCGCGTATTTCCTTTAGGATATTGAGTGCGCTTCCTACATTCCCTTTGCTCCAGAACTCTTCATATTTTAACTGCAAGTCTGTCATACAGTCATTTATGATTTCAAGTCTTCCGGCTTCCGTTGCCACCTTATAGCGGTCTGAACGCATCACATACTTGCTTTGGCGTGCTTCTATGAGTGACTTGTGATTGTTGAAGAATTTTACCAAATCTTCTTCTCCAAGTGAATACCCCTCTTTTTTACGTATAATCTTGATTATATCTTTAGGGTTGTGCATGGAACCGAACAAGTCCAGAAGCATAGGGGTGAGTTTGGCAAGCGCCTTTGCCTTGTCATTATGCAAGTCGAAAGCATGGAAATACTCGCTTTTTACCCTGTGGAATTTGGCAAGAAGGGGCAACATTACGTTTGTACGAATTTCTGTAGCATCATTTATTGCTTCCTGGGACGCTCCGCGTTTCGCCATGATACCCTTTATGTTGACAAGCTTAAGGTCTATGACATAGGTATATCCTTCGTTCCCCTCATACTGCATGAAACGGTCGGGGTGCTCGTCAAGCTCCCTTCTTACCATCTCATAAGCTACATACTTGTCCTGCATGTAGGGTGAAGCGATAAGCACGAAATCGGGCGCATCCTTTAAGATGTCCTCTTTAGTATATTCTATCTTTTTTGCCATATATAGAAGTTTTACCCACAAAGGTAAGCTTTAATAGGGAGATAATCAATAGTTATTTCACTAATTTAATACCATGTACACGAAAGTAAAACTTCTTCCTTTTCCTGTTCAACGAATGAAACCTCCGGTTCCACATTTTCACTGATTGTTGATTCAAACCACAGCATTTCTTCCGGTTTCGCTGTCATATCCGGTTCTGCAAATTTTTCTTTGTTCTGCATAATACCTTTCAATTTCCTTTTCTGCCGTTGTCAATTCCCACGGCTGTAACAATAAATCCATTTTCATAACTTTGCATTGCGGCATCCATACCCTGTCATTGTTGTACTTGACATTCTGCACTGCATGCACATCCACTTCCACCAAATAACGGTTTTCCTTTCCGATAACAACGGGTTCAAAATTGACCGCATAGCATGCCATTTTGTGTACAAAATCTCCCTTGTCCTTGTATTCCAGGACGAAGTTGCATATGAAGCCGTCGTTATTGTCGTTATAAATTTTCGTAACCTTCTTTTGATAGAGGTAAGCGATTATCTTCTGTATCATATATCCCAGTCCTTTAGCGCCATTTCCAGGCATTGGCTTATACTTAATTTCGGGTCTTCCTTTAGGTATTCAAGCGCTGTAACAGCTACTTCCGGTTCAAGTCCGTATCTGCTTGCCTTTATCATGCACTCCAACCAATAGGTTCTTTCTTCTGTGTAGGTCATTCTTTATCCTCCTTATACTTTTCTACCAATTCCAAATTTTGCGGAATGAACGCCCTTTGTTCACCGTCTATCTTTAAATGATAATAGCGGTTTCCTTCCGTTCCGCATATACTTGCTACTTCTGTAATCTGTCCTATTAGCATCATGTTAGAGCAATGGAGTATCTTCACTTTGTCGCCTACTCCGAACTTTTTAGTTTTCATAATTCTTGTCAATTTTATAATTAAACGCTTCCAAAAATGCCTCTACTACCATTTTGTTGAGTATGGTTTCTTCCTGGTGCGTATAAATAGGGATAAGATGGTGTTTCCGGCACCACATATCCATCATCTTAGATTCTGCAAACTGCCACAGAAGCTTTTCATAGCTTTCTTCCGTATGCACCTGGGTTTCTCCTTTGGGGTTGGTTATTCTTATCATAGTACCTTGTTTTTAAGTTCTGCACAAAAATAATATTGTGTTATCACATACGCAAGTGCTTATGTGCTTTTAACACTGTTTTAACATATCAGTCCTTCTCCACATATTCGATTATAGGGGTTTCCTCTACCTTTGTCAGTCTGCATGTACCTACACAGTCCTGCATGTATTCCAGTGCTTTAGTAGAGGCTTTCACAAAATCCTCATGCTGTTGCAATACAACCATCTTATATTGCCTTATCTTTCCGGATATGGTAGCCTCGCTATATACGCCCGTGCACTTGTACCATCGTCCCCCGTGCTTATCGTTGCGCTGCACCGAATCTATAACAACCTCCTTAATAGGAGATATGGCAAAGTCCGCGTCTATATTGAACATCCCGTATTCGGTTGCCATTGTTTCAGCGTCCATATAGTTTTCTGCCTGTACCGCTATGACATCGACAAACTTCTTATAAGCTCCACTTGTCGAATTCGGGTCGGGTGCCATATAAGTAAACGTACATTCAAATATCATTCCTTCTCCTCCTCTTCCTGTTTAGGACAAAGCACGCATATAGGAACCGCCGGATATTGGCATACAAGCGGAATACAAGCCGTTTCCGCGTTCCTGTTCTTCCTTCTTATCCTTCGTATCAAATCGTTAAACTCTTCCTTCTCCACGAAAAGATACAGAGGATGTACCTTATAATCCTTATCCTTCTGTATCATTATCTTCTGCTGTTCCATGTGGATATTCAGCATTTCCTGGGTCGGCAAATGGTCCTCCAATCCCGTTACTTTATTTGCACACACAAGTGATACACTCTTTCCCGGTTCTATTACGGGAATATACATTTTCGGCTTTTTCATAACTTCATATATTTACCTTTGTCAATTCTTTTTACTTCTCCTTTACTCATTTTCTTTAATAGGAAGTGGTCTATTCCACTTCTTACAGAACCGGGGTGGAAATCCTTTATCTTTGAGATAAATTCAATCCGGCAAAATTCCGTGCCTGGTTTCATCCGCTTAAATTCGCGGTCTATTTCCGTATATACGGTTTTCTTAGGTTCATCGTCAAACATTGCAATATACAAGCTCCTTTCTTGCTCTTGTTATGGCTACAAACAATAAACATTTTTCATTATACAGCGCTTCTTCCGTATTCGCATACTTGCTGGGAATCAAACTCCTGTTCAGCAAGAAAACACGGTCTGCTTCCAGTCCTTTAGACTTGTGGATAGTGGATAATACGATACCTTCCGTATCGTCCTTATATATCTCCTTTATATTGTCTTCCAGCTTCTTCATGTCTCCCCAGTTCTTGTAAAGAATTTTCAATATAGTACACTTTTCAAGAAGTGACACATAGGAAGGGTTATTCTTTGCCTGGATATCGGTAAGACCCCGTTCTTTCAGTTCAGAAATTTTCTTCTCGCACATCGCGTCCAAGTCTTCAATATATCTTATCTTATCCACCAACGCTACGAGTGCATCCCCGTAATCCTTGCCTTTGATTGTCGCTTTCTTTCCCATTTCCAGTAAATAGAGAAAGACAGTTGCCAAAGGCAGATTGTTCCGGCATAGGATAAAATCCCCGTTTTCCGCTTCGTCAAACTCTCCTTTTCTTACAATACCGTCTATCGCATTAGGTGCAGCAACAATCCCGTTGTTAAAAACTTTTCGAGCTTCTTCGACTATGTTCTTGCCGCATCTGTATGTAATATCCAACGGTAATACTATGGTGTTGGGATAAGATTGCAAGGACTTGAAAACCTCTAAAGAACTCCCCTGGAAACCGTATATACATTGCCTGGAATCACCAACAACTACAAATCGACCGCTTTTCTTTATATAGCGTAAAGCAAGCTCTTTTTGTAAGGTATTCGTATCTTGTTGTTCGTCCAAGGTAACAATATCATATTTAGGGAAATCCTCACTATCAAGTAATTGGTAAGGAAAATAAAGCATATCGGTAAAATCAATGTTAATTTCTTTTACTGAATTTATCTTCTTCATTTCCTTGTGCCAGGCATTTCTAATCTGTTCCATGTCCCCTACCATACGGTCCTGGAATTCGATATTTTTCTCAATGCAGATACCTGGTATTTCCTTTTCATAATCAGTAATAAGATTTACTCTTATATAATTCCATATTATCTGTATCTCGAATAGGTATCGAATCTGCTGCTTCACGTCCATATCCTTTGTGTCCAGAATTTTCTTCCCGATAACAAAGCATTTATTCTCGTTGATTTTCGGTTTTATACGGAAATTGGAAAGCAGCACGCGCAAACCTTTAGAGTGAAAGGTGTTGACGTCTATATGAGACGGCAAACGTTCCCTCAATTCTTCCGCAATGCTCTTGTTGAATGCCATAAACAGAACCTTTTTATTAGGTGGTGTCCGTCTGCAACACTCCACTATACAAGTTGTCTTGCTGCTGCCTGCCGTTGCTTCTATGGCAATATTCTTTCGTGTGTTCTCGTATGCGTCGAAAATGGCTAATTGTCTGTCACTCCATTTCATCTTGTAAAATAGGTTAACTGATTAATATAATCAACTAATGATTTATAGTCTTTTTCGCGCTTCATGTCCATTTTCTTTTTAACTACGCTTAGAACATCACCGAATTCTATATTATTGTAGAAAACAGTCCTGTTGTAGTCTATCTTATTCATTACCCATATGTCTACGTCCACATCCTCTATCTTTATACGATATAGAGGATTTGTTTCCGGATATTCGGAAAGGATGTCGCTTTTCATGTCCTTGTTTATCCCTGCCATTGTCTTTAAAACGCGTAATGAATCGTCGCTTATCCCTTCCATCTCTATATCAAGGTCGTGTGGTTCCACATTGAAACCATGTATATACATAGCCATACTTCCACCCACAACCATACGTTTACACTGCAAATTGTTCTTTAATACGTTCAAAACTTTAAACAATTTGTTAACTTTCTCTTCTTTAGTCCAAACAAAATCTTCATTCATAATTCTATCATTTTATCAAGTTCGTAATTATCAAAATTCTTGTAATCTGCCAGCATATCGGCTACATGGTTCCCGTATATTATAGGGTTACTCACATCCTTTTCATGTCCCCGGACTTTCATAAACCGTACGACCATCCGTCTACGCTCGCATAGTTCTTGTTTTATTTTTTCTATAATATCCTTGTTTACTGTCGGTCTTAATTCCGGGTCTGTCATACAGCTAATCGCATACTGGCTATCGCTCCATATCGTAACCTTTAGAGGCACGTCCTTTTTCATGCTCTGCACGGCATGCAATATCGCCCTTAGTTCACATCTGCTTATAGTGGTGTCGCTATACCCTTTGGAGATAAAGTATTCCTTTCCTTCTTCCTGGATATACACACCGCAACCGCCAAGACGTGACTTCCATTCACAACTGCCGTCGGTAAATATTGTTATTTCTTTTCTTTCCATTCTTTCAACTTCTTTATCAGTGCAATATCCATTGAATCGTCACGGCTTACCTGTACGTCAATACCCTTGTTGACTGCATCCGTTACTTTTATCTTTCCGTCTAATAATTCGCGTATCTGCGTGTCTATTGTGTCACTGGACAGCAAAAAATAGACGTTCATAGTCTGCGTCTGCCCCATGCGGTCTATACGCCCGGTTGCCTGCTCCAGTTCTGCCGGACGTTGCGGCAATTCAATAAACGCCATGTTGTAACAATGTTTCTGCAAACCGTCTATACCCGTAGATAATGATGCAATGTTGGCAAATAGGAAGGTCTTTTCTTTCTTCCATGTCTCAACCTTTCGCATCTTTTCTTCCGTGCTGTATTTCCCGGTCACAACCTCACTGTTCTTGAACTCCTTTCCAAGCCTTTCCAGTATGTCGGTCGTGATACCGAACACTATCATTTTCTCATCCTCGTTCGCCTCGCTCCACTCCTTCAAAAACTGGATAATAAACTTTATTTTTCCATTTATAGACAGTTTCTTCAATCCGGACAACCTTACAAGCTGCTCCGCACGTATGGCACGTTCTGCCGCCTCTATGTCAATATTAGCAAGCCATTCGATAAAATCCTTTTCTGCCTTCCGATACTCCTTTTTATTGGTTATCGGCACATTCACCGTCTGTTTGATTATAGGCGGCAATTCGTTCACCACGTCGCGCAATTCCTTCCGGAAATAACAGTAATGCTTTATTACCTTGTTCAGCTCCATCGTACACGAAGCCCCGGTACATACAAGTCCAAACCGCGTTTTCTTTGCAGCGCAATATCTGTAGAGATAATATAACGAATCCGGGAATATCTCCTTGAACCTTCCAAGAATTCGTAATATATTGATAAGCTCCTGGGGTCTGTTCATAATTGCCGTACCACTTAATCCTATGGTTTTTTCTGCATTCTCCACGATTTTTTGCACGCATTTAGAACGTATAGATTTCGGGTTTTTGCATAGATGTATTTCGTCGATTACTGCCAATCCCCATTTCTTGGTAAGCGAACGACTGTAACGAAGTTTTACTTCTTTCTTACCTTCTTCCTTTGCACTTCTTTTAAAAAGATAGTCATAATTTATTACCGTAACATCCGCTTTCCAGTCCGTGTTGGTCTCGTCCTTTGAATCAATCACATGTACCGTTCTGTTAGGGTTGCACAGCTTCCATTCGTTGACCCAGCTTTGTTTTACCGTTGCCGGACAAACCACAATGCAGGGGAATAGGTTAAGCAATTCTGCCAGTGCTATGGACTGTCTTGTTTTCCCTACGCCCGGACCGCAACCGTTAAGGCAATTGCCATGATTAACCATATAGGACACGCCCTCTATCTGATAATCCCTTAGATGTAGCGGCAATCCCAGGTAATCGAACATTTCTTTCAACTCCTTTTCATTTACAAGGGGCTTGATTTCCTTTAGGGGGATTTCTATCTGTCTTTCCGGTTTTTCGTTCTTGAATCCGTTACCCTCCAAGAAATATTTTAACATTTGAGATTTTTCTAAAGAAGGTTCAAAATACCACTCTTTCAAAGCCGGGTTATATTTGGCTCCGAAATCACGTTTCATTTTATTTACAAAATTGGCGTTATAATTAAAGCCAATATAAACGTAGTCCTTATCTCTATACCAATATCTCATTACCAAAAGATTTACAAAAATAAGAGGCTTATTTTCTCAAACCAGCCTCTCCCACTATGTCAAACAAACAAAAGAAACTCAATCAAACATTGAATTTTTCCTTAAATTCCTCAAACGTGAAAACGGGTATTCCGTATTGTTCCGCTTTCTTTTCCTTGATGGTTCCCAATCCTTTTTCCTTCACCACCAGGCATGTTGTTTTCTTGCTTACAGAAGAACCTATCTTATGCCCCATGTCCGTTAATTTCTTTTCCGTATCGGGCGAACGAAATCCGGTAAATACAACCGTCATTTGTCCTTCAAAGGTCTTTTCTTCCAATCCGTAATAAGTTATAGGGATATGTGCGGAATCATCATCGTTCACCCACCAATCTTCAATACCTAAAACAAATGCTAAAGCTGTATTAAATCCAACACCTTCAACTTTGTCTTCAATGTCAGCCGCCCAACTTTCATCACATTCTTTTGCAAAATCAGCTACATCTTTACAAGTATATAACTTTAATCCGTCAAGAATTTTTTGGCATGTCTTTTCGGCTATTACACCCCCAAATTTATTATAGGCTGTCAATAATTTTGCAAAGTTCGTACCTTTCTTTTTTAAGTTTTCAAACTGTCTTGACAGTACCTTTGCACCTACATTTCCTATGCCTTCAATCTTCTTAAGGTCTTCCTCTGATAATAGAAGAATGCTATCCGGTGTCTTGTAGCCAGCGTTAAACAATTTCTTTATTGTCGGTTCTCCGAACTCTTCAAAATCTAAAGTGTTGAAAAAATATACACATTTGGCAAGCATTATACCGTCACAATTTTTGTTAGAACAAATCAAGTCCACACCGTTTTTATCCATTTCCAAAGGTTTTCCACAAACGGGGCATTTATCGGGCAAACAATCTTTTACCGTAGGATAGGACACCGTACACAAGTGTTTCGGTATCACGTCACCGGAGCGGCATATAATGACATTGGCACCTGGCATTATATGGTTGTCTCTTACATAACGTGCATTATATGCTGTACATTTGGAAACCGTGGCACCGCACAAATCAACGGGCATAATGTTAATTACCGGGGATAATCTGCCATCCTTGGAAATCTGCCATCTTACATTCTCCACCTTCGTTTCCTCTCTTTCCGACCAGTCCGGGTTCTTGTAGGCAATCGCATAACGTGGGTTTCCGTTTGGCAATCTTCCAAGCTCTTTTCTTATTTCCGCGCTATCCACGTCGATAACAAGACCATCACATTTATAATCGTCCGTTATGTTTTCAAAGATACGGTTCATATATTCTGTAAACAACTTTTCGCTATGTATGATTGATTCCACAAACGTTTCCACATAACGAACCTTTACTGCCGAATTATCATTCAAATAGGCAAGCATGCTTACCTTGTCCCAATCCTCGTTGGAATACCCATATCTTATATACTGAATATTCCCGGCATTAACTGATACAGTAGGCGAATTGATGATACCAGCAACTGCGTTTCTTGCAGACTTATAATTTGTCTTTTTCTTTAATGTCAAGAAAGTGGAATTACGGAAAATAGCTTCTCCGAATGTATAATATCCCTTGGTTCTTTCTGTATTCTTGAAATCATGATTAATCATCTGTGTAAAATGAGAAGTGCAATTTTGCCCTACCTCACCGTCTCCACGCGTCCACGCCTTCTTATTATATTCATCCACACATAAAGAGATACCATCGAATTTAGGAGTAATAATCAATCTATCCATGTCTTTTAATCCACATGATTTTACCCACCTTACAATCTCGTCATAAGTTTTTACCTTTTCAAGACTGTACATCGGGATAGGTAACTTTTCTTTTCTTCCAGAAACCTCGTCATTGACCCCTTTCTTGAACCAATCTGCATTGGGGTTGACCTCATACAGTTGTTCTACCAGCGCGTCAAATTCCGCATCCGTTATTTCCGATTCGCCTCTACGATAGGCATTGTTATATTCTTTTATCTTTCCCTCCAATACTTTAGGGTCTAAATTCGACTTAACCATACTCTTTATAATTTTGAAAGTTCTACACGCAATTTTTCTATATTGTCACATTCATTCCTCTTAACATCTTCTTTAGAAGTTTCCGTGAGAATAGCATACGCTTCTGGAAAATTATCTTTCAATTGTTTTGTTGTATTGATATTTTCAAGTGCGCATTTTGTCCGGTTTTTGATATTAGATGCTTTCCTATCTAACTCAATCATTCTATTGACAAAAAGTTTTGCTTCCGTCGAATTTTTCAATTCTTCAAATTTTGCATCAGTTATAAACGAATATACAAAATAATTTACTTCAATATAACTTACTATATTGTATATTCGTTCGCGTGTAAAACTTGACAGATAAATACAATTTTTGGTTTTTACTGTATTAGGGTATTTATCCATAAATTCAACAACATCTTTTGGTAAATTTTTCTTGAAATATTCATCGGCAAATTTCCCAAAATTTTCAAATTCTTTTCTTGACTGCTCTATAATAGGCTTGATTATGCTTTTTGCAATCCCATCTTTTTCACTAATTGTTAATCTTTCACTTGCCATAACTAAAACTCGTTTTTCTTGTTAGCAATAAAGTAAATGTAATCGTCACTTCCGAACTTAAAATCCTTTCTCGGTCTTCCCTGTAACCGGGCATCTATTCCGATAGGGTTCATTTCGGACAATTGGAAAGTAAGGTGCTTAACGTCTTCTGTTATATCCACCGCTCCGCGCACTTCATTAAATGGGTTGTCCCTTGTCTTTGTGGCAAAGTTTTCCACCATAAAAACCTTATAGGTTCCCAAAAAGTTTACCGTTATGAACTTGTAGCCCGTGAGAGCTACAAGTGTCCATATATTTTCTATTAATTCATTCATTATCCAAATCTTTTAAAGTCATTCACATAAACCAAATAGTCTTTCTCGTAGAATTTCCATCCGTCATACAACCTATCGAGATAATTTTTAATCATCCTCATGCAAGCGGCTTTCATATAGTTCTTTTTCTTGTTTCTTTCGAGAAAGGCGCTCAATTCTTCGTAATTGTAACCGCCTTCTTCATTAAACAACTTTGAATCATCGTTGCTAAAATTTCTAATTTCGTTTATCTTCTCGTAAATGCTATTCTTAAGTTCTTCAAGCGATTTCATAACCTTATCTTTTTATTTGTTTGACTTCGTTTATCTCTTTCTCACATTGCAAAGATAATATTATGTTATGAGATACGCAAGTGCTTATGTCGTTTTAACATATAATTAACATATCACCCACCGAAAAAGTCCTTAGTCATTTTATCCCTTTTAGCCTTTATAATCTCGCTAATACCGTCTTTTTCAAGACCTTTCTTGTATCTATCTTTGAGAATAGAGGCTTTGTTTTCGTTGGACTGAGAACCAAAAGAGGCGAAAGCCACGTTTATATCTCCTTCGCTTTCCGGCAATTCCTCACGATACCCCATCTGTTTTCCGCATACCTTACAATAAGGTATGTTAATAGGTACGGTTCCATTATTAGTATATTTAAACATCGGGCGCGTCTCTATGATTTCCTTCCCGAATTCCGTACATTCCTTGTTTTCGCATTTCCAGTATATCATATCTATTATCATTTAAAATGTCTACGTCCATATTCAGCCATCAACAAAGAATCAGCAAAGTTATCGTCGTCCTTTAGGCTCCTGCTGGACCGTTTTAGGCTCACATCCGGAAAAATACGGTGTGCAGCAACAATACTCATTTTCTTGTTGTCCTTTACCGTCTTGATTCCGTCATTTTTAGTTATCAACTTGATACCCTTGTGCATGTCCGACTGCCATTTTTTAGGCGGTATCTTAGTGTACGGCAATCCGGCAATTGCACAAAAAAATTCCGGTACGCACGAATTATAACCGAATGTAAACGTACCTTTTGCCGAAGAACCGTATAATGCGTGTACATCCTCTATTACAACGTGCCGGACTTCATACCCTTCGACAAAAGCAAGAAGTCTGTTTGCCGTCTCTATCATATCCACTACCTTAATGTCCCGGAAAATAGGTTCAGCCTTGATAAAGGTTCCATCTTCCGCAATCATTGATACGAACCCTTTTGTTCCGGGGTCAAATCCCATAAATACTTTCACGTTACACCTCCAGTCTTGATATTCCGTTTTCTTTTATTACTTTAAGTTGCTTTATCTCGTCATTAAGCTTTGGTACATGCGTAACAATCAATATTGATTGTTTCAAAAACTCCGTAGAAGCTATTATATTTTCTATACCCAAAGAATCGCTGCTTTCCAACACTTCGTCCAGCAATAAAAAATCCATGCCTCCATATTGTTTTGTGGCATTAATCATGCTTTGTATTGCAATGATAAGAGCCACTTCCACACGTGCCTGTTCACCGCCCGAATAGAAGAAAAAGCTTTCCATTTCGTCACGGAAAACATAGGGTGTTATCTCCTCTTTCAATGTTCCGTTTGCATTCCGTTTGAAACCTTCAATCATCAGACGTAAATCGCTTTTCATTTTCTTTAGTACATCATTGGCTGCGCTTTGGATATTCTTTATCTGCTCCATTGCCAAATACATCTTAAAGTCCTTGAATCGGCTATCCCATTGCTGTACCTTAAAAATACCGTTCTTTATGTCAAGAATTTTTTTGTTGCCTTCCTCTATGTCCTTAGAAAGTTTTTCTACCGCCTTTTCCTGGTCTTTAATAGAGGGTCTTTCCGCTTTCTGCTTTTTCAGCTCCTCTATATACCCGGTCTTTGATTCAATAAGGGAACGGTTTGTTTCAACCTCTGAACGCATCTTTACAATGGAATTTTCATACCCCTTCTTTTCACGTTCAAATTCCCTTATCCGGTCTTCAACCTCCATCATCTTGTCAACCACTTTTCCACGACGGACACGCAGTTTACGTTCTTCCTCTTCCGTTTCTTTCCTTACATCCTGGTATTGGGAGATAAGGTCTTCCAGTTCGTTTATAGAGGTCTCATATTCGTTTTTCTTTACTGTATTCTTATCAATGGCTGTTTTATAAGCCTCTTTGTCAGCCTCCAGTTCCTCAAAATCCTTGTCAGCATCCATAAAAAACTTATGATTGCAATTAGGGCACACAATGACACCAGAAAGCAATACTTCGACCTTCTGTAATTTCTTCTCATAATCAGCTAATTTCAGCGCATAATCCTTGCGCCTTTCTTCCTTGTTTGACTTGTCTTTCTTTAGTCCGGCTATTTCCGTGTCTATCTCTTTATAGGTGTCCTTGTAAGCATCCATATCAAAGCTTTCAAGTTCTTTACTTACTTCTTCTTTCAGCTTTATAAGCCCTTCGATATCCTTGTCTACGCCTTCGATATCCTTTTCCGCTTTGGGAATACGCATCCTTACAAGGTCTTCAATAATAATTTGTAAAGAATATATTTCTGACCGAATCTCACCTATAATACCCTTTTTCTTTTCTTCCGGGTCTTCGCTTAACACTTGCTGTATCTGTTCCTCATAGGCTTGTTTCTTGCCTTCCGCAACATTTTTCAAGCATTCTTCTTTGTGCAATTCTTGTTCCAATATTCCGACTTTTTCGGAAATCACGCCTTTTGTCTTGTCAATATTGGAGAAATTGACAAAGCGACTTATCAAGGCAAGTTTCTCCGTATTGGACGAACGGAAGAAAGACGAATAATTACCCTTGGTTACGATATAATAGGACTTGGCGTCTTCCGGTGTAATCTCAATCCAGTTAATCACATATTTGTTCGCGTCCAACACAGTAACTACCGTTACGGGCGTCTCTACATCATCTTTCTTTAGGGTTAATGATACTTTGGAAGAACTTTTCAACGGAATTGTACGCTCAATTATCAGCGTTTCTTTACGTTTTTGACAAAATATTTCAACTTTGGTATAAGCTTCTTTCGTTCCTTTACGTATCAGTTTCTTGTCTTCCTTTCCTCTTAGATTAACACCATATATCGCGTAGAACAAGCCTTGTGACAAACTTGATTTTCCGCTACCATTGGAAAGCTGGTCTTCCTCGGTTCGGTTCTCTCCAGTCACTCCTAAAGTCTGCTTTGTAAAGGTGTAATCAAGTTCTTCAAATGACAAAAAATTTCTTAATATCAATCTTTCGGGATACATAACGTCTCTATCAATTTATTTTTAATTTCATTAAACAAATCCTTATCCGATAACGCTTTTTTAGCGTTATCCATTCCCTGTCCCAAACGTGTCTCGCCATAGTAAAACCAGGCACCCTTTTTAGAGCAAATTCCCTCCCTTATAGACATATCTATAAGCTCCTGTACCGTGTCGAATCCTACACCATACTCTAACATTACCTGGCATACACGGAAAGGGGGTGCAATCTTATTCTTTACGACTTTTATTTGTGTCTTATTGGCCGTTGCCACTCCATCGGTCTTTTCCGTGCCTATACGGGCAAATTCGGCTCTCTGTGTAGCGTAAAACTTAAGGGCTTCACCTCCTGGTGTAGTTGTTGTTGGTCCAAACCCCATACCTCCGATTTTTTGCCTTGTCTGATTGATACATAGAAGCATATTTTTGTTTCGCTTACATATATTCTTCAGTATACTTAATTGCTGTGACATAAGGCGTGCTACAAGTGCTATCTTCGCATCCCCTGCTTCACCCTGCAAAACGGCTTCTGGTACCAGTCCGGCAACGGAATCCAATACCACCAATCCGATTTCCGGTGCTTCCAGCATTTCACGCACAATTTCAAGCGCCTGCTCCGCACTGTCCGGCTGAGACATTATCCACTTGTCGCGGCTTAAATCAACTCCAAGCGCTTTTACATATTCCAGGTCAAGCGCCTGTTCCACATCCACATAACCGACCGCTTTTCCAAGTGTTTTTTGAACGGACGTGCTTAAATGTAATGCACAAGATGTATTGTGGTTTATTGAACCATCGGCTATAAATGTATGAGTTCTTTCCATTTCAAAATCAAAAGTCTTAACTTTATCGTCTTTGGAAATGGATTGTATTTCGTCATAACGAAAACCTTTTAAAAACTCAATATAATTATATAAATCCTTGTTAATATCCGTTACCTCCCCCTTTTCTTTTGCATAATCCAATAAATCATTAATTTTTCTCAACGAGATACCAATATCTCTTTTTATCGTTTTATCATAATATTGAGTATATCTTGTTGGCTTAGAAAAAGTATTCACCAGAAAAAAACATAATTTAAAAATTTCTTTAGGATATAATAACCCTCTACTTCTTACTGATTTTTCAAACTGACCTTTTCTATATAAAGACCTTGTGCCAATTGTCCTTATATATTCCATCTTATCTTCCCCAGTTATAAATAAACGATAATAAGGACATTCATAACCTTTCACAAATTTTTCTTTCCCAACAGTACACTGTATTCCAAATTGATATAGCACCAATTTTATTCTATACAACAATTCAAAACTTTTTGATACAGCTTCTATTGTATTTGGACTAAAATGCGCTTCACAATCAAAATACCCTCTTATTATTTCTTTTAATGTCTCTTTATCAGCTTGCAATAATTTAGAAGAAAATGTTTTCTCCCCTGCCAGCACTTTATCTTCAAGAAAATAGCTTTTTCTTAATTTCTTCCAACCATCTTTATTACAATTAAATTGAAAATCAATTCCTTTACTATTAGCCTTTCTATATTCCCTGTCTCTTATACACATCTCCGAGCCCAC
>ENA-OZGH01000009-OZGH01000009.1-human-gut-metagenome-genome-assembly--contig:-NODE-9-length-37638-cov-17.057632_pt1 | contig 37638 bp, 38 predicted proteins | sample MGYA00244656_ERZ653658 | MGnify/ENA primary metagenome ERZ653658 (study PRJEB26926, sample SAMN06165074) | human gut metagenome | biome: ENVO:00009003; feature: ENVO:2100002; material: ENVO:00002003...
ATCTACACTTATGCGATCGTCGGCAGCGTCAGATGTGTATAAGAGACAGTGCAAATATATTACCAGCTTTATAATCAGTATATTGAGCAAGAGCATTATTAAGCAATACTTTCATTCGTCCAAGAACATCTTCATAACTTTCAAGTTCAGGAGTTCCGCCACCACTAATAGCTGAAATTTTACTTGGATAATCAGCAAACTTAACATCTCCTACAGTAACTCCTTTAGCTTCAATAGCAGTCTTAATAGCTGCCTTTGTTTGAGCAAGTTTATTTAGTTTATCTACTGTTGTTCCCATTATATAACCTCTCCATTAATATTATCTAATATAGTATTGATGTCTCCAACAGTTGCATCAATCATTTCAGTAACTCTATCTTCTGTTACTCCACCAGTGCCACCGCCAGTAGGGAATGTATAGATTGCATCAGACAAATTGGCTGTTTGTTTATCTTCACTAACTGCAGTAACTTGTCTAACAGAACCAGTAATATCAATAACGCAGTCATTAAGAGCAAATCCACTAATAGCAGGTGATATTTTACTTAGACCAACTTCTGGTCTATATACGGCAGAATAATCTTCAAATGTAAATACGCATCTACCTCTATCAGTTCCACCACCACTACCAGTGCCATCAGCACCTCTTGGTATAGTAAAATTAATTAAGTATTTAGGATTACCAGTAGCATCAACACCATTAGATGTAATTGTTACAGTAGCTTGACTTCCTGCGGGTAATGTTTCAACTGTACCTATTTCAAATACAGGAGTATTGCCATCTTTTCCATCAGTACCATTTTTTCCATCTTTTCCATCTTTACCTTGAGGTATTCCCATATCCATACGATAAACAGGATTTCCTTCATCGTTATTTCCTTCATAAACAAGAGCAAATGTAGGCTGTGAATCATTAGGTAATACAGTAATAGTTCCAGCTTTAAGTACTGGAGTCTTACCTGGTTTACCTTGTCCTCCCCCCCTCCTTCTTCAATTAGTTTATAAAGTTCATCATTAATTTCATTTTGAAACAGTTTACGACATCTGTCAAAAACTTGTTCAGCGAAAACAGCTTTACCATTTTTATTATTCCATATAGTTTGGGCAATAATAAAATGAGCTTTATCTTTAAGACATTTATCCATAACTTATAATATTTCTTTCAGACCATCTTCGGCATAAGTTTCACAATCATATCTCATATTAGTAGTAGGAACTTCTTCTTCTGTATAAGCCGAGAATTTAATATGCTTAACTTTCATAAGACCAACTTCCCAATTAGCATGAATACCAGACCAAGTTCCCCATTCACCAAGAATAGCAGCTTTATCATAAACATTAGCACTTGGAAACCAACAACCAATAAGCATAGTCATAGGATTAAAAGGAACAAAAGCTTTACATATAGCAACAACATCATCATCAATAAGTAGTCGAGTATAGTCTTTAGTCCAATCAATAGACCACTTATGATACTCACCATCATCATAATAATGTTCTACATATTTAAGCGTTTCATCAAGTCCACCATAAACAAGTTCTCCTAATGGAGTTCTATTATTAACAGTAAGCTCACTCTTTCCAAGTTGAGAACCACTTGGGTCACCATAAATTCCACAACCATCATTCCATTGTTCAGCCATCCAATTATTAAAACGACAAGAACGAGTATTAGCTCCATAATTGACTTCATCAATAGTATCGCTAATCTTAACCCAAACAAGATTATCACTTCTAACATAAGATTCAGGTTGTTTAGGGTCAGTACTTGTAACAGCTTCAATAGTAGCTTTAGATGCTTCCCAATCAATTATCCAAGTACCATAATTTTCTCCTGTTTGAGTACAACCAATAGCTTGACGCATACTAAGTCCAGGAACAAACCAATAAATACTTTGGTCATTATTAGGATTAACAGAAGTACGATAAGGAGTATTCTCCGAACCAAGTTCCATATCAATTTCGTTATTAATAACTACCCATGTAGCACCATAACCGGTCTTAACACAATCTTTATAATTATAACCATTAACTCCAGTTTCTGTCCAAAACTTAAACGTAGCATCATAATCATAAATTTCTTGATAATGAAAATACCAAAGACAAATAGCAAGACCTGTCATTCCTTTTGGTACTTGAAACCAACAATCAAACATACCATAAGGATGATAATCAATTGATTGAACAAGACCACCAACACGAGTACAACGTTGTTGTAGAGGATACTCAAAAGAACTTGGACATTCTATAATATCAACAGGTAATCCATAACCCTCTGAACCAGCAGGAGCAACAGCAGGCACACGATAATTATATTTATCTCCATGTTGTTCAAGTATAAGACACTTCTCTTTACTATTAAAATAAATCAGAGAACCATGAGTGCCACCGCCCATGTTACCACCCCAACGTTTTTGCTTAGCATAATAACGTTTCTTAAACTCTACAATAGCATTATCAAAATCATTTTCAAAATCTATATCATAATCAGCTTCCGCTTTAGTAAGTTTTATAGATTTAATAGTACGATGTGTAGTACTAAGAACATCAGTATCGGAGACGACATCTATATCCACTTCTCCTACGGGGAGTCCCGATAGTAAGAATCGAACGTTATCGTCTTTCATTTCCGTCATATTAGTAGTAGGAATAGTAATCTCATTGTTTACTTTAAGAACTGGCATTTTCTTATAACCAGTAGCAAGCATTTCAACTACATCATAATCAATATATTGATATGGGTTTTTCCAGCTATCATTACCTTCAATAGTTCTTGTAGAAAGACCAAAATCATTAATAATGAAAGTATTATTCCAATCATAACTACCAAAGCTCATAGGAGCACTATCACCTATATTGTCAGGAAGAAGCATATTCTGAACAAGTATGCCCCCCATAGGAGAATCTGGAACAACCGAACTTGTCTTAGCCCATGCAAAAGAAGGATTTTGAGCTTGAATCCATCTATAACAATCAGTATCAATAATAGGAGGTTCACTAAGATAATCTTGCATTATACTTACAGTACCACATACAAAGTTGTTAATAGTGACAGTACCACTACCAGTACTAACTCCATTGACAAATGCAACACCGTAAGATAACTTAATTCCATATCCATCAGTATTAGGAACTGTAACTGTAAATTTACCATTAGTTATATTATTCTTAATAGTACGATAACTACTTTTACCTGTACGAATAATAGAATTATCTTCAGTTGCTGAATCCCATTTATAAATAGCCCATTCAATATATAGACCCATATTAGTTTCATCGGCAACATTTTCAGTACTATAAGTCAATTCAACTTGTACATCTTGTCTATAGGCAGGATTAATTAAATCCATACTATTAATATCACCAACTTTAACGCCATGTCCAGGAACTATATTAATAGTTTTATAATTATCTTTATCAAATATATTAGCATATAAAATAGTATCAGATTTACAAACCATAACCATACCATACCAATGATTTAAAAATAGTTGAGTACCATCAGGAAAGTCATAATCTGTACCAAAAACATGAAATTTAGGACCAGCAGTATCATACTTAATACCTATAAAACGATTAGCACCTAATTGTGTAAAGCCAAGCAGGTTCACCATATAAGGTTCAATTATAGTATTAACTTTTGCTTCTTTAATCATAAACCTAAAGAATATAGCTCTTCTAACTTTAGGGTCAGCAGTGTCTCCAAATAAATCTTTATATCTTATATTATGAGACTCTCCATTATCTTCAAGTTTATCATTAGTATAATTCCACGGCAAAGTAATTTGATTATCATTGCTAATTTCACAACCAACATAAGTTACATCTTGACTATAAGCATCAGTAGCAATAACAAAATGATAATCTTCTTTAGGGTCACTTGTTTGTAGAGAAGATAAGATATTAGCAAATGACTTTGTAGAATAATCCATAGGGAACATCCAATCCACCGCATCTGCGCTTGGATACATTCGAGATTTGACATTTGGAGCATCAAGAAGCATTATACGTCCATTCCATTCTATCTTTCCTATAATCGGATTGCTGCCAATCGTAGGGACAATATTTGTTCTAAATTGGAATAACTTCTCTGTTTCTGTTTCTCTATGATATATCTTAATAACATAGTCTTTATCATCAGGTAGTTCACCAAGTTCAATACCATCTAAAACACCATTGCTCGGAACTGTAATATTAGTACCGAGCGGAATAAAATCAGTAGCATCAGCAGCTCTATATGCTATGTCTATATGTTGAGCAATATTAGGATTATTAGTAAATTCTACACCTGTAAAGACATATTTACAAGGTATTCGTTCAATATCATTAACATTAAGAACTTGAGCAAGTATTTTATATTGAGTACTTTGACCAATTTCTGTATCTTGAAATAATATACCCATTCGTCTATCATAGTCAAGAAAATCAAAGTTACTACTATAAACTGTTTGCTCTTCTGCAATAATAGATTTCCCATCACGAACAGCATTACGTTTAATGATAAGCGTAGCATTCTTTTGAGGAGTAACTTTACAAACAAGAGCAGTCATAAAGTAATCATAATTGGGATTAGGGGCTTCAACCGAAGCTCCACTATCATCAATTATATTAGTCTTAGCTTCTATTATACGAAGTTCTTCACTAAGTATAACTTCAGCAGAAGACGACGTAGCTTTATAACTAATCTTATATGTATATTCAGAAAAAGTTGGAACAGCCATATTAATTAGTTTAATGGATTAAGGAGTAATAAAATAACGAAGACCAGATTCAGGGAATGATTCTCCAAGAGCAGTAGGTTCTTCACTAATATAAGATGTTTTCCCATTAAGAACTATACTTTCACCAACATTATATTTCAAGTATTCAACTGACTGAACTTCCATTTGACAAACTTGCCAATTAGCTTGAGTTCCGGCCCAAGTACCAATAGAAGTATTTGCAGTATTATCAAGTATTGTCATAACAGAACCAGGAGTAACATGAATACCGTCACGGTCAGTAACACCAATAGGTGTCTTAACTTGATCACCATTTTCATCTTCTGTAACTCTATACGCAACTGGCATAGTAGGGAACCAACCAGCAATAGTAAGTTTCATTTGATTAAATGGAACAAAACCTCTATTCTCACTAATGAATATATCGTCAACATAAAGAAGAGTTCTATCAGGAACCCAAACAATACTCCACTTATGGAATTTATCATCAGCATAACCAGCAAGACTATTACTAAGTTTAAGTAGTTGAGAACAGTATTCTTCTTTTAGAATATTAGTTCCTTCTTTACCTTTATAAACTTCTTCAGCAGTATATTTAATACTACCTCCCTCATAAACAGGAGCAGCCCAACCTTGTCCAGATTCACGTTCACCAATCCAATTATTGAATTTACAATTAGCAAAACTTGGTTCATAACGAGGAACAATAACAGGACCAACTTTAACCCAACTATCTCTTTGTTTTGGTTTTGTAATATCAGTCAATCTGAAAAGACCAGTATCTTCTTCACTTCCATTTTTAACACCGATAACTAAATCTTCAGTAATAATATTCATATCAAAATAACAATCCGGAAGAATAGACCAACTATCAATAACACCGTTAGTAAGTTGAGATGGAAGCTCAATATCAATTTCATTATTAACTACTCTATAATATCCATCGTCTGCACTACCTTGTGCATTTCTTTGATTATACGGATATTGGTTATAACGATAATCAGATTCAGAAATCTCAATATAATGGAATAGCCAAATAGCAGGACAAACTCCCCAACAACCAACAGGAAGTTTCAGCATGACATCGACTTTACCATAACCAAAATAACGGTTAGAAACCAATGCAGCACCTACACGAAGAAAGTTCTTATTAGTTCTACTATCCCAGCTATTTCCACTATAATCAACATCTGCTCCATAACCAGTAAATGGTTTAACGTCGGCTTCTTTACAAACGCCTCTAATAGTACCTGTATATTTATCTCCATGATTTTCTATAACAAGATTACCTTGACCATTGAAATAAATATTATGTCCATTAGTACCACCATTATATCCACCCCAAGTACCATGTTTAGTAAAGAAATATTCTGCAAGAGCTTTAACAGGTTCGTCTTGTTCAGCAAATACAATCTTAAAAGAATCTTGAACATATTCTTCGGGATTCATAAGAGCATCATAATGAGTTGTACCATTAATACCAACATTATCAAATCCGGAGAATATCTTATTAGCAACAGAAACTCCTAAGTAATTAAGAATATCAAGTCTTACAGTTCTAATAGTATTACCAGCAGGAATAATAACTTGTTGGAAAATATCAGGGTCAACAAGAAAACTAATCTTTTCATTACTAATAGAAGAAGTAAATTTAGTTTCTTGAAGAAGAGTTTGAGTATTACCTCCACTAAAAGTTATTGTGTATCTAAGCTGATAAGAAGCAAATTTATCATCACAAATCTTACTATAAAATCTTCTATAACGATTAGTAGTTTCAGAATCACCACCACTATTAAAAGCAACAGGTCCAGAACCACCATTAGGTCCACCAGCAATTTTACAAATAAGAACTTGGTCAGTATCTTCGCCACCAAACAACAAAGGAGTCATTTGATTACTCAAATACTCTTCTTGATAAGGGATTGTAATATCAGATATAGATACAGCAACTCCATCACTTGTACGTTTAAATTGTGGAGAAGCAACTTTAATAGCAGTACCAAGTCTTATCTTTGAACTTAATTTTTCACCACCAGTTGGGATAAATTCAGGGTCTGCATTAGGAGTTTCATCTTCTTTAGCTTTACGATATACAGCAGTAGGTAAACCACCATAGTCAATAAAATACCATACATTCTTCTCTACAATAAAACCACTTTCGTCTTCAGCACGATAAGGTCCTTCAAGAACAAGATGAGCATCTTCATTAACCCCAACCATAGTACCTTTAGAATACTCAACAAAGAACTTACCAGCAGCAGTAACACCAAACTTATATTGTTTTACACCATTATAGACAAATTCATTATAGTATTTATCTCCATCAATCCAAACAAGAGTACGTTCATCATTTTCATCACCATCATATTCTTTAATCAAGAACATAAAGCCTGTAAACTTAGTACCAAATTCACGACCTGTAACCCCACCACCGCCAGAATCATCTCCACCAATTTGTTTTGGGTCAAATGTCCAATAAGCATGCCAAGCTACATAACTACCATTTTGGAATCGAAGATTAGGAGTAGAAAGATATTTCTTAACAAGAGCATTCTTATTATTAAAAGCAAAGCCCATAGCACTAACACCATACTTATCAGTTACTTGTTCAGTATCAAGATAAGTAGACATTGGATTAATAACATCACCGGCTTGTTGTTCATAACTAATAAGACTACCCCAATTATCTACGTCCATACTTACTCCCTTTTTACCATTAGCACGATAATACCATTCGGCTTCAACTTTATTAGGAGCATCTCCACCATCCATATTAGCTATGTACCAGTCGTATATCTGACCTGGCATCAGCAGCTTATTATAGTAAGGACTATCACCAAGAGCAATATTACGACCTGTTTTAAATTTGAAGTTAAAATTCTTACTTCTATTATCAACAAGTCGAAGAACATAAGTTCTATTTTCAACAAGATTAGTTAGTACAAGTTTATCACTTTCAGACGTTGTTCCATCAGGTTGAACAAGATATTGTTCTCTAAGAACTGTCCACCCAATATCATTATTCCAATCATCTGTATATATCTTGTACATAACTTTAAAATACTGGGAAGTCCCAAGCCGGACTGTAAAATCCAACTTGGGAATCCAATATTTAATAGGTATAATATCTTTAACTGCCATTGTACCTATATTGTTATTTCATTGACAACATTCTAACTTCTCTAATCTCTGTAACAGCAGGAGCAGCATCAGTAAGAATTGTACCATTAAGTTTAACCCATTTATTAGCTTGATAACATATATAAACACCACCAAGCGTAGCATCAACGATAGCATCCTTAACTTGAGCTGTAGGGAATAGAGCTTGAAGATTAGTATTAGTATCTTCTGTTACATTGTTAGTAACAAAAAGATTATGTCCACCACCACTTCCACCTTGATTCTTAGGAACAAGATGAGCATTAGTAATACCATTTTTAAACCAATATTCTTCTATTCCTGTATTTGTCATTATACCAACAGTAAGACCTTTAGCTCTTTTAGAAGCCATAATGGTAGTAACAGCAGCATTTAAACTAGGATAAGGTCCATAGATAGCATCTATATTAGGTAATGCATCATAATTCTCATCAACAGCATTATTTACAATCGGCTGCGAAATATTAATTCCTTTCATAGTTTAATTCATTATTTTAATTTCAATAACGTTTAGTCCAATTCTTTTAGATTTCTCTACACTAATAAGTAAAGTAATAACATTGTCAGTAACTGTTACATCAAACCATTGCGTCCACTCATTTTTTTGTATATAAGGAGTACTTGGTAATTGTGATTTAATACTTGTTCCATTAAGAAGAATATCTCCATTTTGATAACTATCGGTTGTTTCAATAGTAGAACTAATAAAACGAATTTGATAATTACCATTAGGAACATTAAATCTAAAAGCACTTGCACCAGCAACATTATATTTATTTACATGATTATATAATGGAGGTATTGTAAACATTGAACTTAAATCTCCACTTTGAGCGGTTGGCGAACTAATTTTAATATATTCATATCCAAGTCCTTCAATATAATTTTGAACATCTGCTTGTTTTCTTGTAAACCCACTAAGTAGTAAACCAGATTTTGCTTTAAGCGTATCAGTGTCTGGAACATGTCGTGTAGCTTCTCCTTGAAGAATATTACAAAAACCACCATAAGTAGCATCTTCATATTTAGTTAAAGAACCAGTATCTGCAAACGATACAGTAGTCATACAAATAAGTTTATCATCATCTGCACCAGCAGCTTCAGTAACAGTAATATCTTTAGTCCATTCTCCTCCACTTAAAGTTTCAGTAACAACAATAGTTTTAGCGCCAGCAGAATCAAACGTTATATCGTATTCGAGAATATTGTTTGTTTTAACTATATTAGTTACTGTACCACCAATAGTATTATCTCCTAATGTACTCATACGAGTATTATTAGCAGGACTTGCAGTTACAGTTACATGAAGAGGTTTATTAACTTCTACTGTACTTGCACAGTCAATAGTACAACTACTAATCTCAACAGCACTTGCAACAGTTAATACAACAGGAACAGTAACAGTATTTACAGAAGTAATAGATGATTTAACTACAAGATTACCATTATAAGTTCCAGCTAATGTTTCCTTACCAACAAGAGTATAAGTAATCTTATTACCAACAACTTTTTTAGTCAAAGTAATTCTACTGGGCAAGTCCCCCGTAAGGAGTGCAGAGATAGTATTCATTTGACTATTATTAGAGGGATAAACAGTAACTTCAACTGTACCCTCATTCATCTCTGTTAAATCAAGACGACTCTTATCCGCAAACATATTTGTTATAGCAATATCATTAATAACCACTTCAACAGGGATACTATCAGAAGAAGCTCCATTTTCAACATAAACTCTAAGTGTACCACTTGCTGTACCTGGATTAGTACTCTTATTAGTACAAGTTAAAGTAAGTATATTGTCTGCGACAGAACTAACAGCTTCAATATTAAGTCCACTACTAAACTCATATTTAAGTTTACTCATTTCAGTATTATCAAGAGGGAAACAAGTAAATTTAATTTGAGCAGAACTATCATCGGTAAGATAAAGAGTTTCAGTTTGAGCTGTAATAATAGTTATTTTAACGGCAGCACTGATAGCATTGATACGAGCTTGAAAAGCAGCACGACGAGCGCTGTCGAGCTTAGGCATATCGAGTTCCGCATCATCTTTCCAGATAGTATCTTTAGTTTCTTCATACTTACTAACAAAATATTCAATATTACTAACAAGTGTATCTTCACAACCAATCTGACAATATAGAACATTATCTCTAACACCTACTTGTTGAATCGGACAGATATAAGATTCGTCATTAACATCATAAGCTTCAATAGTCATTCCACTTGTACTGGTAACATTAACTCCTGTAAGTTTGAATGTCAAATCTTTATAATTAAAGTTCTCTTTAAAAGACATTTCAACATCAAATTGAAGAGTAGTACCACCGGTTTGAATATTACTAATCTTAGCATATTGTTTCATGTACTTATACTCATATATCTCACCAACAGTAGCAAACCACATCTTATTAGATATAGCTCCATACGTTTGACTTATATATTTAAGGAACTCACCCCAAGTACTACCAACAGCAGTATGACAACAGAAATGAAACCATGTTTTATTTGCAGTATTAGTTTTTCCAAATAAATCAGTAAGTTTCGATTTAAGTTTGCCATCAATATCATCACTAAAAATACGAGACCAAACTTTATGCCACCAATCATCATCCACGTAAGGCTTACAGTCAACAGCAGGAGTATTTTCAGCAACAGAAACATCAATACGAGGCATATTTTCCATAGCAGTCATAAAGACGTTATTACCATCAGGACGAGCAATAACTTTCATAAGACGATTAGCCATAGCTTTAGTTCTATACATATCACCAGTAAGACCTTGAATGACATTGTAAATATGTTTATCAGTACCAAACTTTTCAGTTCCAATATTATGATAATAGAAATCTACACCATATTTAGCAATAAAATTTACATCTTCCCATACAAGATAAGGAACCATAAATCTATATTGATTAGTCGCAGTCTTATCAACAGTAATAGTCCTGTCCATAAAAGCACCATCTTTATTACCTGCATAGGGCCAAATAGCAACACCTTGTTTAAAACGTTCTTTACCAAACATATTCGTATAAGTAAGATAATCATCAAACGTCTTATAAACTACATCAGGTAAATCACCTGCAAGATATTGATTAGCATGATACATCCAACTGCCAGCAGCACCATCGACAGTATGAATACTAATAGGTCGTTTATTTATAGCAGCCCATACAACCGATAACGTAGTAGTATTACAATCATCAGTCGTAAAACTAACAACATTTTCAGTATCATATTTAAGAGGCGGAACAGCCACAGCATAAGTACCAGATGGAACTCCTGTTATCTTAACATGAATCTTACGCATTTGACCTCGAGTATAAGGAGAACTATTACCTGTTTCAATATCAGCAATAGTTTCTTTAACTTCTTGTATATCATTTGCGTTTTTAGTAACTTTATTATTAGTAGAAGTAAACTTATCGTCTACTTGTTTTTTAGTATAATAATTACTAAGGTTAGGAGCTTCACCTTTAACTACTAAATTATTATCAGAAATTCCATTCTTAAACCAATATTCTGTAATCCCAATAGAAGTTTTAATACCAACAGTAAGACCAATAGCTCTCGCATCTGGTGCAAGAGCCATAAGAGCTTCTGTGGTACTACTATAAGGACCATATTTAGCGTCAATATTGGGAAGAAGATTATAATTACTATCTGCCGCATTATTGACAATAAGCTGACTTATATTAATACCATCCATATATTAATCGTTTTTACAAGTTATACGAATATTTTCTGAAAAACCACCACTCGGATTATACAAAAAGAACATTGTATAATGAATGCCATCATATTCTCCTGCATCGAATGGTTTTTTATATGCACCTTTCTTAGTACCATTATCCCACAGAACAGATACAAGAGCGTCGCCATATTCAGCATGAACAAGAGTCATGCCATCAGGTATAAGAAGCCAATGTACATTCTTTGTTTGATTAATAGTAAATGTCTGAGCAGAATTACCTACAATTTTCTTAGATTGTCTACCCGGAAGAGACATAAGTTCAGTAGCTGTTTTAGACTTAAATGCAACAGCACCAGCTGAACCATTAACAGTAGCAGGTCCCCAATACATAGTAAGTTCTTTAGGAGAAGCAACACAATTAACAGTATAAATATTAGAATAATAACTTGTACCGTCATTACCTTCAATCTTAGCACGCCATTTATATTGTTTACCCTCAGCCATAGCTATTGACAAAGTAGCAAAAGTTACAGGACTATCAATAGAAAGATTTTCTTGAAGAGCAATATCACCACCTGCTTCAACTTGATAGATTGTAAGACTGTTTGGTTTTGCTTTACTCTTATTGCCAATAGCAAATGTAGCTTTATCATAGGTAACAGTTTGAGCACCTGTAACAGTAGTAGGTATATTAAGAACAAAACTACTAATACTTGGTTTAACATCTTCGGCAACAGCAACAGTATATTCGTTTGATTTATATACGTTACCGTCAGAATCTTCAATAGTAGCATACCAAGTATAAGTTTTACCAACTTCAACATCAAGCATTTGAGACTCATCAAAATCCAAAGGACTTGTCAAAGGTTTATTAGCTTGAATAACAGTATTAGTATTCTTATAATAAATAAATAAACTATCAGGTTTAGCAGAATCTATATTATCAATAGTGAAAGTTGCTTGACTAACTTCAATACGTTGATTGCCTTTAAGGTTTGCAACATTAACTTTAAAATTGCTAATAGCAGGAGATTGTTTATTCGTGCAAGCAAAGTTAAGAGAAGCATTAACGTAATTAATAAGTAAATCAGCTTTCTTATACTCACCAACTTCATAAGCACAACAAGCAGCTTGGAACATATTCCAGCAATTAAGAACTTGTCTGTTAAGACCACGGCAAGTAGAAGCACAATCTTTCAATAAGTCAACACCTAAATCACTCATCTTAACAAGCAACTTAGTATAGACACATTCGTATTTAGCAGGAACTACAAGATAAATATAAGTTCCATCCACATTTTTAATCATGCTTATACAATTAAACGATTATACATTTCACTAACATTTTCAGCTTGTTCATCAGTCAAATCATCACAATATACATTTCTCATGTGATATAAGATAAGAAGAACATGATAATCACAAAGCATTCCATCAGTTAGTACAAACCCATTATCTTCCAATGTAGCAATATTAACTCCATCTTCAATAACAGTTTGTTTTACTTTCTCAAAATCAAGATTAACCATATTCGATTATTTAATAATAACATTGGTCATATGAGTAACATAAGATTGGAACTTGAGATTAATCTTATTAGTAAACGTAAGTATCTTATCTTCTTTACTAAGACTACTATTATAAATAATATCAAACATATCTTTCTCAATTATTTCCATCCAATCTTTATTAAGAGAGTCAGAGGCTTTAACACCATTGATTTTATATAAAGACAATGTAGCATAAACCGAGTAAAACTCTGTATTAACTATATTATGGATATTAGCAATAACATTCTCTTTATTAGCTTCTATATGATTATTAATAATAGTCGTAGACACAAAATTAATAAGTCTCATACCGGAAGAGAACATCGTATCCTCAATAGCAGCTTTACATTTATCTTTATCTTTCTCAATAATGTTTTTTGTAATATCAGTAAGAAAAGAACTTATAGCATTAATAGACTTAGTAAGTTCAGTACTAAGTTTAATTTGAACATTTTCTTTTCTATTATCTATAATCTTAGTTATAATAAGATATATAGCTACAACGATAGCAGGCGTAATACCTTGCGCAAGAGCTTCTTCGATTAATTCCATTTGGGACAAACTAAAAAGAGAAGTCACCAATATTAATATTAGCATTAACATCAGTAACTTCTCTTTTACGATTAGTATTAAAACTTTCTTATGTAAACCCTATTATGCTCCCGAACTTGCAGGTACTTCACCGCCAGCCAGAATATTAAGGATTGTATCCATAGTATCGATTGCAGCAGAACCAGTAGGATAAGCGATTTGAATAATCTGATGAACAACCTCATCACGAGTCTTCATTTCGCGCGGTTCAGCAAAGCGGAGAGTATAGATTGTAAATCCTGTATCAGCCTTGTCAGCTTGAGCAAGCGGATTAAGAGGATAAGCAGGATACAGTCCCTCAAAGTCATTATAGGTATATTCAAATCCAGCATCAGCAGCAGCTTTCTTTGCCAAATTAGCAACGTAAGCAGCATCGCCATAAGCCGGAGTACCTTGTGTAGTAACAGTTACCGTTGTTCCCATAAGACCGTCAGCAGGAACGATTTCGTAATCCTTTCCAGCCTCAAGTGCAGTAATGGTAATCTTAGCAGCAGCAGCTACAGCCTTGACTCCGTTTCCTTGTGAGTTCGCATTAATATGGTTAGCAAGTTTAGAAGCAACATTGTTTGCAGTAGGATTAGCTCCGGTATGTACCGTAGACGTCCATTTGTTCCGTTCATTGAACTTCAAACCTTTCTTTGCAACAATGATACTATAATCCTGATATGCTTCCGGAGTGCCAATTGTAAGTTCAGCAACGAAAGTAGTAGCAGCAGTATAAGTACCTTTGCTATAAGTAAAGTTCTTTTTGAAAATAGGATAAACAATTTGTCCTAATTTCGTGTTCGGATTCTTCCAAAGAATGTTAGCACGTCCCTTGATTTTAGCAGCAGTAGCAGCATTTTTCACAAGAGTTTCAACACCATTTTCCAAATACGTAATACCAACCTGCCCAGCAGCTGTCAAAGGAACAGCAGAAGGATAAGCAGCATTGGCGGCTAAAATAAATTGTCTCATAAAGCCTTAATGTTTTTGATTAATAAGTAGTTATTGACCTCCGTCAGAACTTGGTTTACTACCTAAACTTTGAAGATAATAATTAACAGCATCAGTAACTATGTCCTTATGAAGATATTCAGGTAGGTCACAATTAACACTGTTATCAGGATTTTCTTCATCAAGAATAACCACAGCGGGCTTCCTAATATAAGTATAGATAATAGCAGCAGGTTTAGCCGGATTGTCAGTTGTTCCGGTATAGACATCAACAACGAGATTTGCTTTATTACCATTAACGGCAACAACCGGATACCGTTTAGTAGGTCTATTGCAAAAGTCATCAAGCGTATCATAAAGAGATTCACGTTCTATAAGTCTACAATGTACTACATCATTGTCAGAGTAAGCACAATCAAAGCCAGTATAAAGATAAACATCATCGCTATCAAGAATAACGTTATAAGGTTCATATTTAGTTCCAGCTCCTTTTATAGCATCACCGCTAACTTTATCATGAGTATAAAGAGTATATAGACCGTTAATCGGACTAACCTTTGCATTATCCCTTGCGACCTTATCGGAAAAGCTCATTCCAACATTCTCACGAAGTATAGAACGAGCTTTAGCGTCAATGGCAAAGTTAATGCAAATATCAATATTTTCAGAGAAGATAGCACGAATAGTTTGAATACCCATTTGTTGTCCAAGTTCTCTGAATGTTACGTGCATCTCCTCTATGGTCATATTAGATATACTTTAATTTGTTCTTAAAAGCAGCAATAACATTAGCGTTATCGGGGTCTTTAGCCCAAGCTATCGCTTCTTTCATGTTAGCACCGATAAATTCACCGTCCTGCGTAGTAATGTTCTGATTAAACTTAGAACGGACAAACTCACCACGAGAAATAAGCAGTTCAATAAACGACTTAATTTCAATGTCTTTATCCTTAACAATATTGTTAAACTTAACCGGTTCAGCAGTACTAAACTTATCAAGTTGAACTTCTTTTTCAAGTCTATCGTTAAGCATTGAGTTAACAATCGGTAAACCAGCAATAACACAATACTGAATGTAAACTGCATCAAACATATCGTCATTGCCGATAACTTCAACGTAGTTACGTTTAGCATTGTTAATCTCTTGACGGAGTTTTTGCTGACGTTCTCTATCTTTCGTATCATCACGGAAGTAGAATCTTACATAAGGGTCGCTATTAATAATAGCAGTATCTTTTGCAATGTCTCTGTAAAGTAAACAGTGACGATAAAGCAGATATTCAGCTATATTAACAGGACTACCGTAAGCATGAAGTTGACTCTCAAGATTGTTAATCGCCATAATCTTAGCATCAAGAGCTTTACGAAGTTCTTGAATATTCTGACGATTAGCTTTCTTATATTGAAGTTCAATAGCTTCTTCTTGCGCCTTAAATTTAAGATAATCCCGCTTATGGTTAAATTGGAAAGAACAATCAAAAGTAACTCCGAGTTCATCAACACGAACTTGAATGTTATTCAAATACTGTTTAAGACGAGAAATAAAATTTTCATTGTTAGGAGAAAGACCAAGAAGTTGAGGAAAATAAGCTTCAACCTCTGCACGATTCGATGCAAGTACTTGTGAACTACGCACGGAAGAACCAATGAAATCTCTCCGCTTAGGAAGTACTTTATCGTTTGCTTTACGATACAGAGAATAATTCTGAATCAGAGCAATACTTACAGTACGATTATAAGTGAAAGGCGCATCAAGTTCTTCATCCGATTCTTGCTGTGCAGTCTTAATCGGTTCTTTCTTGTTCTCATCTCCTACGGGGGAACTCCCTGTTTCTCCGCCAGCTTTTAAAGCATTAGTAGCTTCTTCAGTTTTGCCAGCACCAGCTGTATTAAAATCCATATTAATTATTGTTTAGAGATTAATTAAAGTACACATTCCAACATGAACATCTTCGTAGAGTTGTCCACTTGCAGACCACGAGAGCCTTTGACTTCAAAACGGCTCATATCAATTTCCGTAGAAATAAAGTTGCTATCAGATACACCCCAAGATGCAGGAACATCCGTCATACCTTTCAGAACTTTAGCCTTATAAATCTGACCTTTCTGTCTTACTTGACGAACATTCTGATGTCCCTTATAAGAAGAGAAGTCAATAAAGCAAGCCTGATGCGAAGTCATAGGATATCCAGTTCTTGGATGAATATATCCATTCTGTTTTGCAGCTTCAGCAACAGTACCTTTATCAAAGAAAGAACAGTGTTTACAAGTAATTGTATGACCGTCAACAGTCTTATATTTACGGAAGTAAGCACCATATTCAAGATTGCTACCGCTACCTTGAATTTCTTTATCACCCAGCGGTGTCAAGAAGCCGTTCTCTTTGGCGTCCATCTTCATTGCTTCGTCGAAGTCTTCCAAAAATCCCTTACCCGCCATGAGCACGATATTCATTGTGCCCTCGTCTGTATCACGGTCAAGAACATCACCAACGGTTCTCTTAAGTTTGTTCAAAGTAAGATACTCACCATAAGTATCATAGTTACTTTCACGACAAATCTCAAGCATACCGGCAGTATGAGGAATTGGTTTACCATTATCGCGGTCTTTGAGAGTAATAGTACCATCTACCATACGATTGTACTGTGCAAGCCACAGACGTTCTTCTCCAAGAACACGCATATGAAGATTGAACTGACGCATCTCTTCGTTAATCCACAAACGGCTCTTACCACCACCTGCACCTTCAAATTCATATTCAGTGATAACATTAGCAAGGTTACCGGCAATCTCTTTACTATGACGATAGAACTCAAGCTGACTTGTCATCTTACCCGGTCCCATAGTATTAGAACGGTTACCCTTAGAATATGATTCAGAAACCGTAGGAGCAGTCAGTGACCAATACTTACCTTTAGCAAGAAGAGTAGGGTCAACAAAAGCTTCAGGATTAACTGTATCAAGTTTCAGAATGTAACCATAACCATAAGCCGATTCGCCTAAGTCTTTCTGAATACGAACAGAAGTCTTACCATCAGGTCCAATAAGACCATGTTGTTCAATAAACCAATGAGTTGAGAAGTGAACTTCAAATTCAACTCCACCAAGACCCGGTTTAGTAACAGCAGTATTGAAGTAAGTAACAAAGTCCGTAAACTTGTAACGTCCCATTGTCTTCCAAGTCCACTGAACAGTATCAATATCAACGACACCGCCAGCACCTTGTCCCTCTGTCATAAAACTAAGAGGGAAACGGTCATCATCAAGACCATAATTATAAGTTAGAAAACTGTTGATTTCAACAGGTTTTTGCAACTGTAAATATGCGATAGATTCTTCATTAGAATAACCTCTATCTTCATAATTACCAGTGCTGATAACACGCATTTTATACATACACGCAGTAAAATTTAGTTATTGATTATAACCAAAATCTGTTTTACTTCCTTTTGGTTTACCGGAAGCCGGAGGTATTATGCGAGCTGTACGTTTGTTATTTTCTTTAGCTATAAGTCGAAGCTTTTTAACTTCTTGGTCTTTAATAGCTAAATTAACTAAGTCAGCATAAGTTCCACCAGTGAATCGGAGATACGCACGAAGCAGTGAATCATCTCGTCTTTGTTCAGGAGTCATAGCAGCAAGTTCGTTAATATAACGACTATTTCCTTGTTCGTCTACTTGATAAACGTAGTTAAAGAAATCAGTAAGAGTAGCAGCAATTTTCTTTCCGTCTCTATTAATAATAATAGTTTCGGGAATCTCATAACCGGCTATCTTACGACTCTTAATAACTTCTTGGACACCGTTCCAATACTTATCGGATTCTTCTTGCTCTTTAGCAGCAGCTTCACGAGCTAATTGTGCTCTTTCTTCTTTAGCCGCATTGTCAGCATCAATAAGTCCTTGAAGTTCTTCTTGAGCAGTAGTAAACAGAGTACCCTTATCTTTAAGATATTGAATATACTCATTTACATTGCCACGTTTATTGAACTCTTTAAAACTTTCACGAATGATAGCTTCTTGTTGTGCTATATTCTGTTCGTCAATCGTAATATTACTTCTGTCTTTAACTTCACCAAATCCATCAAGAGAATTGCCATTAGCAACATAGTAATTAATCACATCAGAAACGATAGGATAACGTTCAAGAAGTTGATTAACACCAGCTTGAGCAAACTCTTCTTGGCGTTGTTCGATAACAGATTCAACATAAGCAGCAACTCCGGCAGGAGTATTGTCAAATTCAACAGGCTTTCCATCTTCATCAACAATGTCTACACCAAGAGTGTCCTTAATTGCATCAATAGAAATTTCATTAGCTCCGTTATCTACTTCAAAACTTGCAATGAAATCTTTAACATCCTTAGCTTCTTTAAAGACATTACCGTCTTTATCAACTAAGTTACCATCTTTGTCAACGGTATAGCTATCTTCGCCAACTTCAATAGTAGTTCCCTCAACAAGCTCGACATCACCATTGCCGTCTCCATTACCATCACCACCATTACCATTGTCTACAGCGCCATTTCCACCGTTTCCATCACCTGTACCATTTGCTCCACCTTTGTTATTATTACCATCTCCATTATTATCTGGAACAGCAGTAGTAATATCATCAGCAAAACCTGTACCACCTGCACCGGCATTATCTAATCTGCCAGTATCCAAATCAGTTCCTTGTCCGCCAGCACCGCCATTATCAGCAGCTCCACCGCCAGCATTTCCATATCCAAAATCAGGCATACGTCTATATGTTTATTAGTTATTACATGACAAATATAATTTTTATTTATACCTTATATAATAGCACGTTTCCGATAAGGACTACGAGCTGGATAAATTTGTTATCTATTTAATTACTGCCGGACTACCTGTACTCCAACTCACTATTAGCAAGACACGCACGTAGACCTACATAGGCTGCCCACCATACGACAAAAATAGTTACTGTGAACAATCTATCGAATATAAGGCAAAAGCCCATACAGCTCGATTCTGCGCCCCGTAGAGGATGCAAAGACTTGTAAATATAAACGAAAAAGGCTACCACTACTTTCACAAGCAGCAATAGCCCATCCACCAACAGAAACGTAATTTACTTATTTACTTTTAGATTTAGCAGCTTTCGGTCTATCAAATCTATTCTTATTTTCTTTCGCAACTTTAAGTTTAACATTGCTATCATATATTTTAGCAGCAACTTCTTTATCTTTAGCATTAGCTTCAAGGTACATCTTTTCACGTTCCATACCTATCTTCTGTTGCTCAAGATTATTAGATGCTTCTTGCATACGTTGTTCAGCAGCAGCTTTAGTTTGCTCACTAAGACCATTATCAAAGCTCATAATATTAGCATTAGCCTTAATCATTTCTATTTCACTATCAAGATACTTTTCGAGTTCAAGAGTCTGTCTATCTTGTTCACCTTTAGCAGCAATCTTATCAAGTTCATATTGTTGAAGCATCTCTGCATTTTGAGCATCCATTTGCTTCATTTGTTCTTCATGTTGTTGATTAAGTTCAGCAAGCTCATCAAGCATACGTTTAATTTCCGCAGAATTATCTCCTTCAATAGCAGCAGCGGCAATTCTTGTATCTCCATTTTGAGCAGCACTAAATGCAAGTTCACGATACTGGTCAAGTTTATCTTTCTCACGAGCAGAAAGTTTACACTTAATAACATAGTCTGCAAGAATATGACTATTTACATCAAGAGACATATAACGAATCTGATTATTATTATCTCGATAAGACGTATTAAGACCGTCAATCCAAGCTAATTTAGAATAGTCAATATCTCTATTATAATCATGCTCTCGCATAATGTCAAACATAAACTCTATAATAACACTACCCATAGAACCACGAATAATAGCTTCTTCGGTAGTACCTTTACCAGCAGATGTAGCAATCTCTCCATAACGTTGAGGAGTCATATCTACTTGGTACATAGCTTTCTGTTCGTTAGCATTAATAAGATTCGTAAGTTGAGTGATATAATCTCTTGTATCTGCGTTCAACATACGAGTCTGTGCAGCTTTAACCATACCGGTATCATCAGTATCATCAATATAAAGTACACCATCAGCAGCCATTTTATAGATAGTATCTTCTGGAACTTTACCAAGAAGAGAACGAGCAACAAGAAGAACATTGAGTTTGTTCTTAGCAATAGCCATCTCTCTATGATAAGCAACTATATTACCAAATACTTGATAAGGTAACATAATGTCTACAATACTAAATCTACCATAACCAGGAATAAGTTCCATAAGACCGTTATAAGGAAGTTTACCATTACGGTTATAAGCAATAGGTCTGTACTTATAAGGATAAACAGCTGTATTACGAGTACCGATACGAACTGATTCATAAACCTGTGGTTCCCATACCCATTCAATACTAATATCACCAGCTTGAGGATTAAGAACATAATTTTCATCAACTACTGTTTCAGTAATGAATCCATTAATTTGAGTTTGAAGAATACCACGTTTTACTTCACCTCTCCAAACAACGTGCCATACATCGTAAAGACCACTATTAAGGTCACGAGCCATAGGTCTATCGTCTTGGAATCTCTTACGTTCTTCAGGACTAAACTTAGAACAAATATCTTTATTATAAGAATAATACTTATCAAAGTTAAGAAGAGCACGTTCACTTCCACCGTTAACAGTATCACGAGCATAATAAGTATCTAAGAAAGCAATCTGGTCATCGTCAAGATAATCAGCAAATTCATCCATGATTTGTTGATAACTAAGTTTACGACGTTCAGCAAACATATCATAATCTTCAACAAGAACGCTATCGTTAGGTACAGGATAAGCATCACGAACACTGACTACACGTTTGATAAGTTTAGTTCCAGCAATTTCAGTATATGTAAAACAGCGACCAAAGGAAACAAATTCAAAATAAGCTCTAATATAAAGAGCCAAATCGTCAGTAAGGTCACGAATTACATTAAGTATTCTTTGTCCCTGAATAGTAATATCATCAATATAGTTCTCATTAAATTCCTTAATGAAAGCTTCAACATCTATTTCAGATGCAGGATTAAATTGAGTTGGGTCATTACCACCATTTACAAATTCTTGATAAGCTCTTTGAATTTCAGCAGCAATAGCCTGTTCAGCAAGTCCCATTAGTTCTTGCGTAAGTTTCGCATCTTTGGCAAGAACAACTTCAGGATTATTAGCACCAACAATAAAGTCATGAGGATTCTTAAGATATTCACTAACATAACGTCTAATAACACCACCCATTAAATCATAATTACGCATCGTAGCAGGAAAACGCTTATATTTATCTTGAGTAGCATTATAAGGATTAAGAGCTTTACGATAATATTCTTCCGGTATATTACCATGAAGAATATCAAACTTTTCATCTACGTCAGCATCCTCTTCTGAATCCCTAATAGATTGCGCAAGAGCAATCACACCATCACAACAGTTAGCATACCATTCAGGTTTTTGTCGTTCTTCATAGCTAACTCTTTGAGATGGAAATAAGTTTCTTGGAAACGGAAAATCCATATTAATATTTGTATTAAATTAAAACCATTCTCTTTCCATAATATCATTAGGGTTGTCTACATCTTCAAGTCTTTTACGATTTGATAGTTCAATCTTACCCTTAACATCTATACTTTTCCAGTATATTCCTACCAATAACATCTCTGATAGTCGGTCAAAGTTACCCATAGGATTCCACTTTTTAATCTCCAATACGGCTTGGTAATCATATATACGTTCAAACATATATACTGTTTCACCATTAGCATCTTTACCAATAGGAGTCCAAAGAAACTCTTTAAATAGTCGTAGAGCATCAAGTTTTCTTGTTCCTTCGGATATAATATAACCATAAGTACTACTAACCTTTTCTTTTATATTAGCATCCCAAACATAAAGAGGTTCATGAGCAAGATAACGAAGCATTCTCCATTTCTTAAAGTTAGATACAGTTTCACCACGATTGACTTCTGGAATACCAGTACCAACAGCATTATACCATATACATAACATTAGAAATATATAATCAGCTTCTTCAAGTTTATCAGGACGACCATAATAAGCAGCACAGACTTTAAGTTTAAATCCATTACGTTCATTAGGCATTTCCCAAACATGAATACTATTATGAGAATGTTTATCAGTAATTTCACTCTTATCTTTATCAATACCAACAGGGTCATAAGTCACAGCATAAGTTCCTTGTTTAATCTCACGAATACGTTTATCATTAACATAGTATTCATCATATTCAGGAGCAAACCAAACTCTTACACAACCATGCGGGTCTTCATTACCTTTACGAGGAACGCCTTGAATCCAATCATAAACTTTAGCAGTAGGGTCTTCAGCTTTTATACGAGCATTACTTTTAAAAGTTACATGACCAGCTTCATTTCTAAATAGTTGTCCATCTACATAAAACTTATAACTACTATCAACACGAAGTCTTTCTTCCCATTGATTAAATTTCTCACCAACAAAGATATTCTCACTTGCACTACTAAATGATTCAGAAGGGAACAAAGCTCTTTGCCCAACATAACCAAGATAATCAGAGAAAGACTTAGCATCTTTTTTCTTCTTAGCTCGACCACGAGCAGCAAGTTTAAGACCTACTTCAATATCACTATTACCCCATTTATCAACACCATATTGTCCGTCTATAACTCCCTCTATACCCCAAGCAAATGATTTAAAGAATCCGCAAATCTCACCACGAGCATCTTTATCCCAAACATTTTCAAAAGGCATAAAATTATAAGCAAGAGGATTATAAAAGTTCTGTTCAAATATTTGCATATTAGTAGCAGTAGCAGTTCCCCAAGCAACCAACATACCGGTAGTAATATCACCAACAGTCATAGCAGGTTCAGTAACTTTCATAAAGTCATCAAAGTTCTGCATGGTAGACAGCTCTTCTACATTGACACCAACAGCATCTTTACCGATAGCACAGTCAGGGTCATTATTTGCAGATACACTAATAAGAGAACTTTGCCAACTATCTTCAGCTTCAACTCCATTAGGAAGCCTATATCCAAGACGAAAGTCTTCAACAGTAGGACTAAATATTCCTCTTTTAAAAGGAGTCTTTTCTTCATAGAATTTAAGATTAGCAACGGCAAAGTCAGTAAGTCCACCTTTCTTAGTAAGATATTTCTTATCAGCAGCAACATTAATAAAGACTTTATGTTTTCTAAGGTTAACAGCATTACTTGCACGAGCAGCCATCATATAAGAAAAACCACCACGACGAGTCTTAACAATAATAAGATGAAAACCATTATTCTTAGCAAACTCAAGAACATTATGTGTCCAGAATTGAGCATCTATAAAACGAGGAAAAGCATATTTCTTTTCAGCAGTAGTAACGTTCTTACCAACAACAAGAGTACTATCATCGGTAAGTTCCATACGTGTATAATTAAGATAGTTATAATAGTCACCACTTATATGAATATTTTCAATTTGACCATGTTCATTAACCCAACAAGGGGCATCAAATCCATTCTTACGTCTATCACATTCACGACGACGAAGTTGTCTATGTGGAATGCTATCAGGCTTATAATGAGTATATTTATTATCACGAATATAAGTATCAGCCATAACTGTAAACTTATTCGTATGGACAAACCTACCCGGTCTAATATTCATAAGAAAACCACCACTATCGCCTATAAGAAAATAATTATGTGGGTCATAGTAACCAGCTTCAGTAGCAGTCTTATAACGACTCTTATCTTCTTCTATAAATTGTTTAAAAGGATATTCTTCTTTAGCCATAACATCTACTTTAGCAATAGTGTCAATACAACAATGGCGACACTACCAATAGTAGCACCGCCTAATATCTTGTTTCTACGTTTGGTAGAATTAACCTGTTTTTGAAGTACTTGAACGTTATTGTAACATTTTACAAGTTCAGCATTATAAATACTATCAAGAGTATGATACTTAAGTCTCTCAAGTCTAATGATAGTATCTTTAGCACTAATAATGTCAGGACAATGTTTATGTTCAATCAACTTAACATTAGCTTTGCGAATTAAGTCGATACTGACAATTACTTTTGTTGTGTCCCCCCGTAAGGGATATGTAGCATCATTCTGACACCAACCGCTCGAACAACTCAACAGAAGAGCTATCACTAAGAGCATTAGCTTCATTAATTTCATCTTTAATAGTATTTTTAATATGAACAATAGTACTATCTTTTTGAGTAATAACTAACTCAATAGAATCAATCCGAACTCTATTAATAACACTGTCTACATCTGTTAATTTAAGTTCGCTTCTACTACTTATCTTGTTAATTATCACCACTTGTAGGCATAAGTTGATTATCGCCATAAACAACAACGCTATTAATAACTTCTTCATGATTCTATTGATTAGTTAATTAATAATTATCAGAAACCCGTATTTTAGCATATCATCTTAGACTACTAAGAATGGTTTCAAGTCTGGAAGACCATTTACCATCAACTTCAACATTAACGACTCTTTGAGCCATTTTAATAGCAGCACTTTTACCTGTGTTCACACAAGAATCAAATAATTGTTCTGCAATAGCTTGACTTTTAAAATCATCAAGATTAAAGCAGTCCCAATAGTTCTTTTTATATAAGTCTTGAACAGCCTTTTCAAGCTGTGGAGTTTTCTTAGCAATAGAAGCAAAAGTCTTAGGATGATGTTTCTTTAAATCATCTAATATAATCCAACCAATCCAATTAGGATTAGCTCTACGAGAAACACCTTTATAGGTTTCTCCACCTGCATCATCAGGGTCATTTACATAACCTCCTTCTGCAACTTCAAGTTTCTTATATGCTTTAGTAAATTCAGCCATAATTTATTAATCTCCCCAAATAAAATAATAACCTTTTCTTTGAAATTGAGGTTTCTTTAGACCCTCATTACGATTACAAGTAACTCGTATTTCAGTACTTGTAGTGACAATAGATTCAGCAGCCCAATATGCGCTACCATATTCTTGTCGTTCACCAGTAGCTATATTAATACGAATAACTTTTCTTGGTCGACGATAGTTTTCATCGAATACTATCACTCGTTCAGTACTCTGTTTACACATATCTAAAATAATAACCTTTACATATACATTTAATATCAGTATTGTTCTTTGTACAACATTTGCTAATATTACTTGTAGAAGTATTTACATATTTTGCGGCACTTAGAACACTTTCAAAATCTTTAATAATATCTCCTTTTATATTCATAGCTACAACTTTACGTTTTCTATCAATATTATAATTATTAAGTCTATCAATTTGTTTCTTAACAGTTATAGGATTATTATTATTTTCTTTAACTGTACACCATCTAAGATTATCAACATTATTATTTAATGGATTTGTATCTATATGGTCAACGTGAGGTTTATCATGAATATTATCAATAAAAGCTTCTGCAACAAGTTTATGAACAAAACATTGTGTTCTTTTATAATTATTATATAGATTGACTTTATAATAATCACAAACAAGTATTGGCTTTAAAATTTTATTAGTAAGTATATTCTTAACTCTACCATAAGTACTAATATGATAATTAGGAAAATTAGTTATAACTTTCCATTTTTCATTTGTATAAGAATCATACGTTATATCTTTATGTCTTAACCTAACTAACGGTCTGGTTTTAAACGTTATATTTCTCATTCATTAAGAACTCTATTAATCCAACCACGAAGATACTTTATATTATTACCTTTAGCGGCTATATCATTATAATAACGAATACGCTCAAGTTTATATTTAGCAACAAAGAGTTCTCCACTCATTGTACTATCAGTACGAATAATCTTAAGACTATCTTGACATCTGCGAAGTTCTTCTTTAAGAGAAACAACTTCTTGAATAGTCATTGTGTCAGGAGTAGGAACATATATAATTTGTTTAGCAGGATTACTTTCATAATGACACTGCATCATTCCTGGAATACAAAGTAATACTAATAGTAATACTCCAACCAGCCCTCCAATCATTTTATTTAAGCTCATTGTAAATCAAGTTTAAATTGTGTATTAACAGCACCAGCTTCAAGCTGCATACGTCTATCATTAAGTATTAGTTCAATTTCTTGTTTACGATACTGCATAACATGGAATGTTGTTTTCTCTTTAGGATTCTCTTTAATATGATAGAGACCATCAGGAAAACGTTTAGGTTGTCCATATTCATTAAGTTCAAAGTCAGAATCAATATGACAAAGCCACATCCCAATACAAGGAATACCAAGAATAAGTTCTACCATAAAAGCATACATACTAAGTTGTAGATTGTAAACACTTCCATTACAATTAGGAAGATTATTAACAGGAGGTAGAAGAAAGTCTTGTTTAGGAACCCATATATCTGTAGTTTGAGCCGGCTTTTGACTTTTATCTTTCTTGAAGTAACCAGCTTCAAATTTAAGTCCATCACGATTTGTTTTCCAATCGCCAATTACAAACTTATCTTCTCGAAGAAGAAGAACATCAATAGTACCACTAACAAGAAAATCAATAAGAAACGTTCCAATCTCCGCATATATCTGATAACCATTATCAGTATAACGTTGGAACACTTCATATATCTGTGGATACTTATTTTCAGTAAGTTCAATAAATTCAGATAAATCTAAGAGACGATAATTACCGAGAATTGTAGGTATATCGGCAACTGTAATCATTTCACCGCTTTGACGAGTTTCAAGATATTGAATAGCTTTCTTAAACTGACTTCCTCCTTTAATACCATTTTCAAGACCATTGTGAGTATTAGAACCACGTTCACAGGCTTCGTCTTTGATAGTATCCCACTGTTGTTCCAACTTCTTCTCTGATATTCCCAACTCTTTGGACTTCTTTCTCAACCAATAGCTCTTATCAAACTTAGGTTGATAGTTATGAAGAATTGTAGTAGTGGATATATATCCATTACCTAAAGTATCTGTGTATTTATGTTGAGGCTCATCAAATACAAGACGTATATCATTATATCGTTTATCTCTTAGTTCTAACATAACTTATTCTTCTATCATTGAACTCATGACAGCATTACCACCACGAGCTACGGCTTGTTCTTCTTCATAAAGTAAGTTCTCTTTAGCAGCATTAAGTGCTTTCATAAGTGCTGGAATTTCAGCAGTCTTTTTATTAAGATTATCCATAATACCAATAACAGTATTAGCTTCTTCGATACTCATTTCGTTATTGAGTTTATCAGTAAGTATTTCATTCATCTTATTAGCAGCCAATACAACATTATGGATACTTCTAAGAAGAGTTTCAACAGCAGTTCCAGCAACAGTTATCTCCGCATTATAATAACGTTTGGCGAGTTTCCAAACAAGTAAATCCGGTTGATAAGTCTTAGGTAAATCAAAGTTTTCAATAGCTTTTTTAATAGCTTCATTATCACTAAGTCCCTCTTGTTTACAAGGTCCTTTAGGGTCTGCAAGATAATAGATAACACCAACTTCTTTAATATATTGACTTTTATCTTTAGTCTTATCTCTAAGCCAAAGTAACTGAACGTCTTTATCAAGAAGTTGTTTAATGTCCGGTGCTTGCGGCATACCGGTCTCGTCTATTGTCAGCAGTTTATCTACTCGTAGTTTATTAGCCATGATAATTATTAGATTCTTGATAAGCGATTTCTACATCCCAATCAAATTCAACAACAGTCCAATTTCTATAACAAAGAAGATATAAATTAGCATAAGCATCACCAAATTGTTTTCTCTTATCCATCCATAGTTTAAGATACTTCTTCTTAAACACGTTCATCTTCCGCTTATGTATCTCCATGTTCTGTATCTTCATCTTCTCTTTCTTCATCACACTCTTACAGTAGGCTACATATTTTTCTCGTGAAAGTTCAGAACGTTTCTCTTTAAATTCCTTATAATGACTTATCATAGCCATCTTAATAGGACTACGACGAATATTTCCAATATAAGGTAATTGAACACATTGTCCTGCAAGGAGTTGAGCAGCAGCTTCTTTCTCTAATGAATCAACAATACTTCTACATAGAACTCTATCGTCTTCTGTAACAAAATCAATATCATCAAGAATATTATCAATATCTTTATATATCAGTAGATAGTCATCATCAAGTTCATGGTCTATAACTCTATTTCTAACAATTTTTTTCTTAAAGTCCATATCAATAGTTTTAAGTGTGGAAGCAACAGCAGATTATGCAACTTTCACAAGCTGATTTATTCCACCGCCCGTAGAGGATGTGAAGAATAACAACATAACCAACCGTTGCTTCATAATATAAACTAATAGCAGATACGTCTTAGTTCAAAAGTGGAGATGCATCTCCTTCGGCAGTAGCAGGTTCTTTAGGAACTTTAAAAGGACATTCAGGAGTAACATCCTTTTTATAACCACCGATAATATCATTGACAGGAATCATACGGAAATCAATGAAGTAACAATCCGGAGCAAGTTCTCTTGCTGCCATATCAGATGTACTACCATCATTAAAGTAGCTTCCAGTAACAATAGCTCTTACAAGAGCATCATCAGAATTACAATAACGACCAACAATAGTAGGGTCGAGAGTATTTTGTGGGATTGTAATAAGGTTAGCTCTTTCAAGAGAACTTGTAGGAATAATCAGTTTATCCATAAGTTCACAACCATTAGCGTTAGTTTCTCCCTTATGGAGTTTAGCAAGAACAGGAACACATTTAACCATAGTAGTCTTGTTATTCTTAAGATTACTTACTACGCTATAAAGACGTTCTTTATAAATAAGAGCTACAACAGCATAATACTGTGGAACTACAACACCAGCAAGAAGAGCGTCTATGTCTTCTTTGGTAATTTCTTCAATGTCTGTTGGCACGAGGATGTCATAGGACATCTTGTCAGATTCAATTCTAATCATCTTTTAGTTATTTATTTGGTTTAACAATAGCTTCAAGTCCAAGAGTTCCAATCTTGAGTTTACTTGGCTTAACTTCTCTTTTCTTATCTCCACGACAACCAGCTTTATAAACGGCAGGTTCAGGAGTAGGTTTGTCAGTATCATTTCTCATAACAAAATCATTTTGAGCAACAGTATTAAAACTTTTTTATATATCCAAATGTTATGTGGTAATTAACATTAATTTAACATATCCCCTATATAATAAGGTACATATACGCACACGCGAATAATAGGTAATATACGTGCGTATATAATAATGTACGTGCAGGTATTAATAGAGGTATTATATTAAATATTAATATAAATAATAATATTAATAATTATATTATTTATAATATAATTATAATATAGATATATAGGCATGGTTGTCGTGGAGATATACATGGGGATATAAGAGCAGGTTGTGGTGGTGATATACCTACACATCCTCTACGGGGGAAAAGCCCAACTGAATGGGCAAATATTGTAGCATTTGGTATTGAGAATTATAAACCCACTTGTTGTGGTGATTATAGACCAGATTGTCCTATTGATGATAATGTGGATTATACTGGCAATATAAGACCGGTTGTGGCTGGGAATTAATCTGCCGATTATCCTGCCGATGCTTATATTGGAGATAATGAGGATTTTTATCTTATTGGGAGTATAGGAGACGGTGGAGATTGTTAACGTGAAAATCTGCTTAGGAGTCATGAGGATTTTGATGGAGATGAACTTGATGATTTTTGTTTGATTGGAGAATTAGGAGTTTATGGAGATTTTTATATTATTGGTAAGATGAGAGATTATGGGAAAGTTTGCTTGACTGAAAGAATAGGAGTTTGTGTGGAAGATGATGTGGATAGATGTAAGGGTATATGGTATTTATAGTATAAATGTAGATGGGGGAGCCTACTATATAGAACCCCCCGGTCTTCTTTCTCGAATCGAATCCCCCCGTCATGCTTTTCCAAAAACGAATCGTTGAGCGAATGTCAAAACTCATTCACAAACAAAACAAATTCTGGCACATCACGTTGATGTTGCTGGTCATGTTGTACTACGCAAACATGGTCATTACTAATCAAGTCGTAGCAGTCATAGGAGGACTGTATTATGAAGACAACAATTAAGTCAATCAGAATGGAGAAGTTTGAAGGACAGTTTACCGGAAAGGTTATCGTCACTATCGCTGATGATATTCTTGGCTTTGTTCGTAATGTTGATGCTGATGGTGTTATTACCTTTGAGCAACAGAACGTCAAACAGATGCGGATGCAGCTCACAGCATTGTCTGCACAAGTTCGTCAAGCTGTTGGTGACAAGTTTACTACTGCCTTTGGTTATCGTCTTGATTCTGCCAAAGCTGGTGGTGTTGAGGAGCTTGTCAATGTTCTCAATGTCATACTGACTGATGCTACTATTGAAGTTGAGGCTACTGTTCAGAAAGCTGATGAAGCTGACGCTGACAGTCATGATGCCATATTCTACAAGATTAGCGAGGTCAAGTTGGACGAGATGATGTCATACTTGGTGGCTCAACACTTCGTTGAGAACTTCATGAAAGTGACAGACATGACACGTCAACAGGTGTTCATCACGAAGTTGTTTGGTGTCAAATTGTAGTATTCATTGGGAGTGGTGGCAACACTGCTCCCACAAATCATTATCATTATGAAATTACATTTATTGAAATTAGTGTTGAAGATGTTATTCTTCTTGGTGATATTTATCATGTTTGTCTTTGTTTGCTTGTTTATGATACAACGAGAGAACTATGAAGCGTCATTCTTGTCCATGTTGTTGTTCGTATTGTCGGCTATGATGTTCAGTCATTATAAAGAACAATGGAATAGTATTAGACTTGTTGAAGACGAGCAAGAAGATGCTGTTACTGAATAGGATTGTAGTGGAGACTGGGAAACTGGTCTTCACTTCAAACGTTATCCAAACTCATTCACGTACAAAATAAAACCCGAAGTAGTTCTGATAATCGTTCTGATAAGACTACTGATAAACCTACTAATGCCAATCCATATGCCAATGTGATACATTGTGACAGGTTAGACTCATTATGCTAATCCTTATCCTAATCCTCATTCACGTACAAAATAAGTCTCGGAGTGGTTCTGATAAGACTATTCTCAATCGTGATAATACTAATATTAATAATAAAACTAAAGTTGAAAGTTATGGAAAAGAAACTATTTGCTATTGAATGTGAGAATGTTGCTCTTGTTGTACGTCCTAACGGTGACACTGTTATAGTGACAGAAGCTACTGAACTTGTTCTTGATAATGCTGTTATGGAGCAAATTGTCCGTAATAGTGGTGCTTATAAGTCATTTGTTGCTACTAAAGATGAGATTGTTGCTGATCTTGAACGTGATAATGTTAAGCTTCAGAATGAGATTGTAGGTCTTGAAGAAGAGCTTGAACATACTAAAGCTGATAAAGATAAGCTGCAAAAAGAGCTTGATGATATAGCTGATAGTGCAATACAACCTATTGCTAAAGGATATGCTGTCAATATAGGCAATCTTGTTCAAGGAACTTTGGGTTATATTTTCGATATTGATGGTAATTTTATTGCAGATTGTGGGACAGATAAACGTGCTAAAAGAGTACAATATCTGTTACAAGAGGGCAAAGTAAGTCTGGATGTAGTCATGGAGATATTTGATAATGCTGGTCTTAAGAAGAGTAGAACTGCCAATAAAGCAGAACTTGATGAATTTAATTGGGATGATGTTCCTGTTGATGGTGAGAAGTGATGAAGATGTGGATGGTTATGGAGATGGTGATAGGAGAGTTTTGCCGAGTAGTTATGCTCGCTAACCTACCCATCTTCAACCTCTTCCTCCTTATCATTTTATTCTTACTGCTTATCATTCTCCTAATGCCTAATCTTATCATGTTCATAATGCTTTTTATAATGCTTATGATAATCATCTTGGTGATAATGCTCATGCTCATGCCCATGATAATGCTGATAAGCATGGACTTCATCATGCCCAAGCTGCAACTGCATCATCTCCATTATAACCAAAAGTTATAACTTCAACGGTTCATTATAACCAAAAGTTATTATAACTATAAGTTATAGCCCATAACCAAAAGTTATAATGGCTTCTATGATAACATCTATATAATCATTAATACTTATAACTGTATGCCAAATCCTAATAGAAACAAGTTATCGGAGATTATTCTGATAGCTGGTTGTATCTGTATGATAATCTTCATAATAACCTTATGTTGGATTATGTTCTTTAAGTGATATAATGTCAGATTATTATATCATTTGCTGGATATTATAGTGAGAGATAATCTTAATCTTTCACTTTATCCACAACTCATTCACTAACAAAATAAATCTCGGCGAGTTAATGGTGATAACTATATAAATGTTATTGCTGTTGGCGGACCAATTCTATTACTAACTAAATAAATTAATATTGCTATGGCAGAATTGAAAAATGGTAAAGCAGCCGAAAATGCTAATGAAAATCCTGTTGTTAACGAAGTAATTGGTGGTGGTGAACCTACTAATGAAGACAAAGGTGTCGTTGTGTCTAAGATTAAGACTAATAAGCAGGTAGTTGCAGAACTTCTTGCTAAAGGTTGTAATAAGATTGCTGGAATCCGTGTTCGCAGTAGTATTGTTACACCTAAAGACAACTATGTTATGGTGAGTCTTAGTCTCGAACGTGGTATTCCTGGATATGTATCTGATGGAGAAGGTGTATTTACTAAAGGTGAAACTGCTACTGTATTTGCTTCATCTTATAGTATTGCATCCGTTCTTAAGGATAATGATGAAACAGCTTGGGCTGCTAATCAACTTATCCAGAATCCTAAAGGTCTTGAGGTGATACTTGCCGGTGCTAAAATTGACCTTGTTCAAGAAGAAGTTTCTGCGGATGAAATCTATAAGAATCCGTTCAGTAGTTCTGATGTTGATGCTCAGTCTCTTGGACATGATACTATTATTAACCATGTGGTTAAGATTGAGATATGTCAAAAGGCTAAGCAAATGCTGAATATGCTGGCGATGAACATGATGGGAATCGGTGGGTTCTAATGAACAAATATTATGAGAGTTGGTAGACGTGGTTCTACTGACTCTCGTGATATGAAGCATCGCACAGTTCTACCTCGTAGTGCTGATAAGTGTACAGTCACATATATAATATAATTACTGCTATTGATAAAAGTGCTATTTGACTTGGTGGTTTATCTGAATTTAACACTATACCACTAAATAAAAGTACTGTATAATTTGGTAGTTAGAAATAGTATTATTATGTTTGTCATATAAGAGTTGGTAATGCTGCTGCTAATCCAACTAATATTGTTAATATTAAAATAGTTCGAACTATGGTAAAATTGAAAGAGGATGGTACTGCTCCTGTAAGTAAGTACGCTGCTAAGAAAGCTGCTCGCGCGACTAAGAAAGAAGATGCTCAACCTAAAGTAGAAGAAACTAAGGTTGAAGAATCTAAAGTTGAAACGAAAGTAGAAGATACTAAGCCGGAGGTTGTTCAAGAAGCTCCTGCTGTTGTTACTACTGCTGCTCCTGCTCCTAAGGCTAATGTTGAAAAGATTAAGCCTAAAACTGTTGTTGGTAAAGAGAAACGTGAGATTAATGTTGATGTACCTGAACATATCCTTGAGATAGCGTATATCCCTAAAGATAATGCTGCTATTCGTAGATATACCAGCCTCAACATTCTTAATCATCTTTCACAAACCGGTGTTATTCGTAAAGATGGTAAAGGTAACTTTGTGAAGTTTCTTTGGAATAAATTCAGAGTTAGTTCTGATGGTATTATCAAAGAATATTCTTACCGTGAACAGTTCTTTCTAACTGCTCTTATTAGTGCATTTAGTCAATTCGCTTCTAATGCGCAAGAAACTATTGCTACTTTTATGGAGAAAGAAGGGATTGAGGAGATTAAATAAGTAGTGGTGCGCCCCGTAGAGGATGTGTAGGAATATAATCCTATTCATCCTCTGCCTAATAAGCCAAACATTATGTCTAAAGTTACATATATTAAAACTAAAGACAAACATGAAGATACATCTATCGAACAAGGTGTAGACGTTCATGCTGAACTACTTAATAATGATATTGATGAACTTGCTAAAGCTGAAGAGCAAGACATTGATGATAATTATGACTTCGGCGAAGACGATTTTGGTTATTTAAAATAATAAGGAGATAAAGATATGAAATCTAAAATAGTAGATATTGAAGGAATTGGTAAAGGTCTTATGATTAAGCTTGAACGTGATGGTGGTAAAGATTTGATTGAACAACTTAAAGCTGCTGTTGGCGCTGCTATGGAAGCTGAAGCTGAATCGGAAGAAGAACGTGAACGTGCTCATGACCATATGATTGACCTTATCGAAACAGCTACTAAAAATGCTAAAGATAGCAATGTGTCAGTTGCAGAATTTCTTGCTCATCAGAAAGATGATGCTCTTAGGAATGATGATATTGAATGTTTCTGTCCTACTTGTATGGTAAAATCTATCGAGACTATTACTCCGGAAGATATTGCTAAGTATGGTAAAAAAACTGTTGTTCTTGTTTGTGAAACTGTTCATGCAGTTATGAAGAGCCAACTTTCTGCACTTGATAAAAGATATGCCAACAAGATGCGTTCTATTGAAGATAACAAAGAACGTAAAGGTAAATCTTATGAAGATATGTCGCGTGAGGAACTTATTGCGGAGTTGACGAAGCATAAGAAATAAGAGCTTTTTTATCCTGTAATAATTAAACATGATGTAGTAGTGTTGCTTGTGAAAGTAGCACTACTAATTTTAACTCACATACTGATGATGGACGAAATGAAGTCCGAAACTATAATATAGTCTATGTGTGGTCGTTCTTAGCATAGAACGATTAATAAATAAACTCATAATTAAAAGAATTTGATGCAGACGGTTAGTGATAATAGTCTGCATTTTTATATAAATATTATAGTCTATGTGTGAAACAAAACTTTTTAAACTCAACTTTAGAATGTGCCTTATATTGCTTGCGAAAGTAGTATAAGGCTTTATTGTTTAGAACTTATTGTTAAACTTAAATATAAATGTGATATGGATAATATTGCTGATGTTGAAGCATATCTTGCTGAAGAAAGATTTATAGAAGATAATGCTTTATTTAAACGTGGTCAACGAGTACACACATGGTTGAATGATAAACTTGTTGTTGGTGTTATTGTTGATATAAATACTGATGGTGAAGAACATATAGTTTATGATATAAATGTTGGTGCAAAAGTGCTGCATTTCATTCCAGAGTATATGCTGATAACGGACGGTATCACAGCCGTAGATGCGGTTCTTTTGCCCGCCATGCCATTTTGATATGTCAAATGATTAATTGTATTAGTCAGACAGAAAATGTCAAATTGAGCCTTAAATGCCTGTTTAATTATATAATATTATATTTTATGGATAATGTAGAATCTTATTTTCTTAGTGCTATTGATAGAATACTTGGTAAAGGTATTATTCGTAAGAATAGCGGTGCTGCGGATGTAGTTAATATGCTACATATTCGTTATGGTGTTTGTGTAGAAATAATGTGGTATCCTAATATTGGCAAATGGTGTCCTAATGTTAGAACTATTGCATTTGAACCTCGTAATGTTGATAAGAGAGAACTTACTAACAATATAAGTCTTCTTGCTGAACTTTATAAGAGTTTTAGAGATGATAATTATTATAAAGCTCTTAATGCTGGTATTCGTATTGCAGAGTTATATGTGATTAAACAACTTATTTATCGTAAAGATGAACAAATGAATAGTTTAATCCATGACCAAGTTAAATACGAACGCATTACTGAACTTCTTGATAAATGTGATAATAGTTATATTCGTTTAGGACTTGAAGATAGAATTGATGACCAAGTTACTCAAGAATATCTTGATGGTTCTATATACGAACATTTAACCAAATTCATTAATACTTATGGGTACACGACGACCATCAATGAAATATAGAGATAACATCAATGGTGTTCATGTCTATGATGTTGTAAGAATTGGGCGAGGTTATTTCAAAGATAAACTTGCTATTTGTACTTGGGTAGATTTCTTAAAGCGAGAACTAAAACTTAAAGTTATTGATAATGGTATTGATATTACTCTTAATAAGAATAGTGTTGATTTCTGTTATCATAATACTAAGACTGCTGCTAAACAATGGTTTGAAGTTATAGAACATAACTGTGCCAAGAATGCGAAGAATTGGTCAGATATTAAATATATCAGAGAACATTGGCATGATTTGCTTGCTATAAATAATTATTCTGCAAGAGCTATTGCTAAAATTGCTGAAGTCCATAGAAGAGATGATGATGCTTATTTAGAATGGCTTGAATACTACCGTAGACCTCTTGATGTTATATTTGCTTATCCTGATGTCGAGTTTTGTGATATTCTTATTAAAGATTTAGCAAGACATGAATGCAAGGATTTTAGAGATGATATTGTTAGAAAAATACATAGTGCTGCATGGAAAACTTAATTTGGATTATGCTTCTTGTTATAGTGTTGTTAATTGTTGATGTTATTATGCTAAGACAACGTGTATATAAATTACAAGAACAACTTAATGAAGCTCTAAAACGTCAAGTTGCTCTTAAAGAACAAGTTGTTAAACTTGCTGATAGTGTTCTTAAAAGTGCTGAACATATAAAGACTTTAACTAATAATGTTAAGAGAATTGTTGATGTGCTTCATTCACGTATTATTGGTAATAATGGTAAGTGAGCTGGTATAGGTTGTATTCATTCTCATCCTCTACGGGCGGCGGAGGCACGTAGTGCCGACCATATTAATACAAATCATTATGGACGAGATTATCTTGTTAATTATATGTATTCTTCTTATTCTTGCTATTCATGTTATAGAAGAATTTAAGTTCATTAAGTATGTTACTCTTAATCTGTCTCTTATACACATCTCCGAGCCCACGAGACGCGTAGTAATCTCG
>ENA-OZGH01000018-OZGH01000018.1-human-gut-metagenome-genome-assembly--contig:-NODE-18-length-28964-cov-12.653015_pt1 | contig 28964 bp, 33 predicted proteins | sample MGYA00244656_ERZ653658 | MGnify/ENA primary metagenome ERZ653658 (study PRJEB26926, sample SAMN06165074) | human gut metagenome | biome: ENVO:00009003; feature: ENVO:2100002; material: ENVO:00002003...
AGAACAGATAGAACAGATGTTATATTACTTAAACTTAAAAAGTAAAAAAAATATATAAGATAAGTAATATAAGAGAACTGTCCAAAGATGTGTTCTATCTGTTCTACACATTGAAAAGCCTTGATATTTCAGGAGTTTTCACAGAACAGATGTGTGAAAGGATGTGTGCTACATAGTGACTGATAAGGAACTTTCCCAGCGGGCTAAAGAATATTTTGCCCAAATCCGAAAAACTGACCGACTGATCCAGCGGTTGACAGATACAGTGAATACCCTTCGATCCGGGTTGACCAGTCAAAGCTATGAACTGAAGCCTGACAAGGTTCAGACTTCCGGGCCAAAAGACACTTTAGGGGAAACCATTGCAAAAATCATGTCCCTTGAAGATGATATTAACACCCGGATTGATGAACTTGTGACCATGAAGAAGGAAGCCTTCAGCATGATCAGCAAAGTTCCTGACCTTGACCAGCAAAATGTTCTTGTAGGCCGGTATATCCAACTGAAAAAGTGGGAAGATTTAGCCGCTGAATTTGAGTACACCACCCAATGGCTTTTTGAAATTCACGGGAAGGCTTTACTTGCTTTTGCCAAGGAAAATGCCGATTTCTTGAAAGAACCGAGTAAAGTTTAGTTTCACCTGTTGAAAGTTTAGTGTTTTTTCGGCTATCATATAAAGTGAAAAAGCGTCCGAGGGGGAACCTTCGGCGCTTTTCTTTTGATTTCAAAGGGGGTGAATACCTTGACCAAGAAGCAAAAGCGGTTTGTTGAAGAATATCTGATTGACCTGAATGCAACGCAAGCGGCAATTCGGGCCGGGTATTCACCTGATACCGCACAACAGATGGGTTCTGAAAACCTGTCAAAACCTGTGATTAAAAATGCTATTGACAAGGCTATTGCAGAGCGGAGCCGCCGAACCGGTATCAATCAAGATCGGGTGATTCAGGAAATCGCAAAATTGGCGTTTCTGAACCCCATTGATGTAATTGACATGGATGAAGCCACCATCAAAGGTGAAGCCAACCGGGATGATACCGCCTGTATTGCTTCTGTCAAAGTGAAGGTGATTCCCGGTGAAGATGGGAATATCACTGAACGAGAGGTTAAGACCTACGACAAGTTGAAGGCCCTTGAATTGTTGGGCAAACATCTTGGAATGTTTACCGACAAACTGAAAATGGAAGGGAATGTTCCCGTGGTTATCATGGGGGATGATCAACTTGAAGATTAACCCCAAGGCCAAGGTGATCCGCCTTCCTGAAGTGGTGGGCAAAGGGTACAAGACCTTTTGGAACTTCAAAGGCCGCTACCGGGTTTGTAAGGGGAGCCGTGCAAGCAAGAAATCCAAAACCACGGCCCTGAACATCATCAAGCGGATGATGCAATACCCGGAAGCTAATACCCTTGTGGTTCGCAAAGTATTCAGAACCTTAAAGGATAGCTGTTTCACAGAATTGAAGTGGGCAATCAACCGGCTTGGGGTTCAGGCTTATTGGGAAATCAAGGAAAGCCCCCTTGAAATGACCTATGTTCCCACCGGTCAGAAGATTTACTTCCGGGGCCTTGATGATCCCCTGAAGGTTACTTCCATTACGGTTGAAATTGGGTATTTGTGCTGGTGCTGGATTGAAGAAGCCTATGAAATCACCAATGAAGATGATTTCAATATGCTTGATGAAAGTATCCGTGGCGCTATCCCGGAAGAAACCGGCCTGTTCAAGCAAATTACCCTAACCTTCAACCCGTGGAATGAAAAACACTGGATCAGAAAGCGGTTCTTTGGAGAGATTACCGGCAAGGATGCCCAAGGGAACCCCACATACCGTTTCCATGATAGCTGGACTTCCCCGGATGGGCAGATTTACGCCACCACCACCAATTACCTGTGTAATGAATGGCTGGATGAAGCTGACCTGAAGGTTTTTCAGACCATGAAGGAAACCAACCCCCGGCGCTATAAAGTGGCTGGCCTTGGTGGTTGGGGCATTGTGGATGGCCTGATTTATGAGAACTGGCGGGAAGAACTGTTCAACCCGGCTGAAATCAGCGCCAAGGATGGCGTGAAATCTGCCTTCGGCCTTGATTTTGGCTATACCAATGACCCCACGGCGCTTTTCTGTGGGCTGGTGAGTACAGCAGAAAAAACCATTTGGGTTTTCGATGAACTGTATAAAAAGGCCCTGACCAACCGGGCCATTTGCGAACAAGTCACAGTGATGGGCTATGCCAAGGAACGGATTAAGGCCGATTGTGCAGAACCCAAGAGCATTGACGAATTGCGGGAAGCTGGCCTTCAGCGTATCAGAGCCGCCCGGAAGGGCAAGGACAGCGTGAACAATGGCATTCAGTACATTCAGGATTACACCATCATCATTCATCCCCGGTGTGTGAACTTCATTACTGAAATTTCAAATTACACTTGGGCTGAAGATAAGTTTGGGGCCAAGATCAATACCCCCATTGATGATTTCAACCACCTGATGGACGCTATGCGTTACGGGCTGGAAGATATGTTGGTTGGCCCCGCCTTCAGCTTCGACTAATAACATGATAGTAACAAAACACACGAAAAACACACGGTTTCCGTGTATTTGCGTTTATTAAGCAATGAAGAAAGGCGGTAAGTGAATATGTTTCTGGATAACGCTATGGAGCGTATCAACCGCCTGATCCTTCAGGGTGGGCGAACCGGCATGACTGAAAATCAGTTCTTCGCCGCTGAAATCAAGGAATGGAAGAATAGTCAGCGCCGCAAGGATCAGGTTATGGGTGATCTGTACTATGAAGGACAGCATGACATTCTTCAGCGTCAGCGCACAATCATTGGTGAAAACGGTCAACTTCAGGTGGTGACGAACCTTCCGAACAACCGCCTGATTGATAACCAATATGCTCTGATGGTGGATCAGAAAACTAACTACCTTGTGGGCAAGCCCTTCACCTTGAACTGTCAGGATAAGGGTTACACGGATGCTTTGGGCAAGGTTTTCAACAAACGGTTTTACCGGCTTCTGAAATATGTCTGTGAAGATGCCCTGAACGGTGGCCTTGGCTGGCTTTATCCTTACTACAATGAAGCTGGTGAATTGTCCTTCAAGCATTTCCCGGCCTATGACATTCTCCCTTTTTGGGCTGACGATGATCACACCATCCTTGATTGTGCGATTCGTTACTACACCCAAGAAGTGTGGAACGGCTACCAGAAGGAAAAGGTTGAGAAGGTGGAAATCTTCAAAGCCGATGGCATTTACCGGTATATCTATCAGAATGATATGCTGATTGCCGATGTGGAAGCCGGTGAACACGAAAACTATTTCATGGTTGAGGAAGAAGGCCAAGAACCCAAGGGGTTCAACTGGACAAGGATTCCGCTGGTTCCCTTCAAGTATAACAAACAGGAAATCCCCCTGATCCGCCGTGTGAAAACCCTTCAGGACGGAATCAACACCATGATTTCCGACTTTGAAAACAATATGCAAGAGGACGCACGGAACACCATTCTGGTTCTGAAGAACTATGACGGTGAAAATCTTGGTGAGTTCCGCCACAACCTTTCCACCTATGGAGCCGTGAAGGTTCGTGAGGATGGCGGGGTTGAAACCCTTCAGGTTGAAATCAATGCAGAGAACTACAAGGGCATTTTGGAACTTCTGAAGAAGTCCTTGATTGAAAATGCCCGTGGCTACGATGCCAAGGATGATCGTTTGAGTGGCAACCCCAATCAGATGAACATTCAATCCATGTATTCTGACATTGACCTTGACGCAAACGGCATGGAAACCGAGTTCCAAGCGGCCTTTGAAGAACTGTTGTGGTTCATCAATCAGGATTTCAGCAACCGGGGCTTGGGCGATTATGAAGGTGCTGAACTTCAGATCGTGTTCAACCGTGACATTCTGATCAATGAAACGGAATCCATTGAAAACTGTGCCAAGTCCGTTGGTATTCTGTCCACGGAAACCATTGTGGAACAGCACCCGTGGGTTACGGATGTTGAAGTGGAGCTGGCCCGGTTGCGTAAGGAAAAGGAAGAAGCTATGGCACAGGCACAGGAATACGCCGGGGCCTTCCAGACCGGCAACCCGAACCAAGGTGATAATGGTGGGGGCGAATAACCCCCGCCGTTTCACAATATACGCCGGGGCAGACATTGAGTGTGGCGGGGTGCTATTACTCCTACCCGCCAAAGGGTGAAATTCCCTTCCCCGGCCCATCATGGCCCGTTGGTCAAGCGGTTAAGACACCGCCCTTTCACGGCGGTAACGCCGGTTCGATCCCGGCACGGGCTACCATGCTTCCCTGTTGGACTTGGCTGAAAATGCTTGCGGGGCCTTCAGCCCTGATGGGGAAGTCTTATTTGCTGAAGTGGATGGAATAGGCAGACACGGCGGATTCAAAATCCGTTGCCGCAAGGCGTGTGGGTTCAAATCCCACCTTCAGCACCATGGCGGGGAGCGTTTCGGGTGATGCGTCCTTGCTCCAAAATAATATAAGCTGTGGCCCATAAAAACAGTTCATCTTTGGTAACTGGTACTTGCCATTGATGCCCCGGTGCAATTCCGGTTGGGCTTATATTGGGGTGTAGCCAAGAGGTAAGGCAAGGGGTTTTGACCCCCTGATCCGTTGGTTCGATTCCAACCATCCCAGCCATTTTTCAGGATTGGAGGAACCGCCCATGAGAAATGCGGACTATTGGCGTGGACGGTTTTCCATCTTGGAGGACAGCGCCCACCGAGAAGCCCAGCGAACCATTCAGGACATGGAAGAACTGTATTTGGATGCCCAGCGTTTAGTTCAGAAGGAAATTGAAAGCTGGTATGCCCGTTTTGCGGTGAACAACCAAATCAGCCTGACCGATGCCCGGAAATGGTTGACCGCTGGACAGCTTGAAGAATTTCATTGGAGTGTTGAACAGTATATCAAGATCGGTGAACAGGCCGGGTTGGATGCGGCATGGCTGAAGAAGCTGGAAAATGCGTCCGCCCGGTTCCACATTTCCCGCCTTGAAGCTGTTCAGACAGGTATTCAGCAACAGCTTGAATTGCTGTACGGCAATCAGGTTGATAGTCTGGATGCCCTGTTGAAGAAGGTTGTGGGTAACGGCTACACCCACACAGCCTTTGAGGTTCAGAAGGGCGTGGGCCTTGGTTGGGATATTACCGGGCTGGATCAGAAAAAACTTGAAACTTTGCTTTCAAAGCCTTGGACAACGGACGGGCGAACCTTCCGGGATCGCTGTTGGTTGAACAAGAATGATCTGGTGGGTTCGGTTAGCAAGAGCCTGACGCAAGGGCTTCTTCGGGGTGATTCCCCGGCCAAGATCGCCACGGCCATTCAGAAGCAGTTCGGGGTTCATCGGTATAAGGCGGGGCGATTGGTCAACACCGAAACCACCTATTTCAACGCCGTTGCCACCAAGGAATGTTACAAGGATTTGGATGTTGAAATGGTGGAAATCATTGAAACGCTGGATTCCCATACCTGTTCCATTTGTGGTGGGCTTGATGGTAAGGTGATCCCTATTTCCCAATATGAACCCGGCGTGACTGTGCCGCCGTTCCACCCCAACTGTCGAGGAACTACGGCCCCGGCCATTGATCCCAAGTATGCCGGTGAAAGAGCCGCCCGGAACGCTAATGGGGATGTGTACTATGTTCCCGCCAACATGAAATATGCTGATTGGAAGAAGGCTTTTGTGGATGGTGGAGCCAAGACCGGGTTGACCCTTGCTGTTGCTGGTGATATAATCAAATCGAAATCACAAGCAGATGGAGGTTCCGGGGTGCATACGGTAGGCCATATTGATATTGAAACATACCGTTGCATTACGGATGATATAACCACTGATGAAGTGATTATCACTTCGGAACGGATTCAGCATATTCAGGAACGGCACCCCGGAGCTTATGAAAAAATCAAAGATTTCCTTCAGGCGGCTTTGGATGATCCTGATTATATTCTGGAAGATAAGAACCCCAACACAGGCTTGATTTTGAAAGCGATTAAAGAAAATGGATTGCGATTCCAAATGGTATTAAGGGTTCATACTTCTGTGGATAATCCGGGGTTCAAGAATTCAATCATTTCTGGTTGGGATATTAGTGAATCCCGTTGGGAAAACTATGTGAATAACAAAAAGATTCTTTACAAGCGGGAATAATCCTGCTATACTTTAGATAGGATAAGAAAGGGCTTTGAGGTGGTAAAATTCGTTGCGACCACACGCCGATGGTATGACAGGGGGAAACCCCGAGAGATGCGGGAGATGCGACGCCCGCCAAAGCCCATCTTAAAGGGACTATGGAAACATAGTCCCTTTTCTTATGCCTGAAGGGGGGGGGGCAAATCACCACCCCCCCCCTTAAATAGAAAATTTTCAAAAAACCCCTTGACTTTTGCCCGTACACAAGTTATTATATTTGTACGGGCAAAAGTGAGGTGATAAGATGTCCCCAAGAACCGGAAGACCAACCAGCAACAAGAAAACTGAACGGCTGGAAATTCGGCTTACACCTGAAGAAGCACAAGATTTACAAGAATGCGCAGATCGGTTGAATGTAAGCAAGACAGAGGTTATTAACAAAGGCGTTCAGTTGGTGAAAGCTGAATTGGACAAAGAATAAGGGTTTCGGCTACCCGCTAAAGCACACCGAAACCCTTATAGCCCAGAGGTTTCCCAACTGGATAAATCCATTCTATCACAGTTGGGAACTTCTATCAAGTGAAAATTGATGGAGGTTTATATGGAAAAGCTGATCAAGAGCATTGAAGGCGTACACCCCGGTAAGTATGACCTTCGCAGGAATGAACTGGATGAACTCTATGACGCATATCATCACGACACTTTCAAGCTGATTGCCGTGGTGTTCAAGCTGGGCTTTGCCCGTGGTCAGAAGGCGGTGAAGAAGGCATGAAGGAGCTTCAGGTATTCACCAACCCCGAATTTGGACAGGTACGAACCGTGACCATTGAGGAAGAACCGTGGTTCGTGGGCAAGGATGTGGCGGTTGCCTTGGGGTATGAACAGCCCCGTGATGCAGTTTACAGGTTGGTTGACCCGGAAGATAAAGGTGTCGGTGAAATCCAGACACCTTCAGGAAAGCAGAAAATGACCATCATCAATGAATCCGGCTTGTATGGACTGATCTTCGGAAGCAAGCTGGAAAGCGCCAAACGCTTCAAGCATTGGGTGACGCATGATGTTCTTCCCGCAATCCGCAAGACTGGAACCTATTCCGTAAACCCCAAAGCAAGAGCCTTGACCACTGACGATTACATGAAGGCGGCGCAGTTGGCCGCCACCTGTCGGAATGAACGGCTTCCCTATGTGCTTGGTTTTTTGGAACAAGCGGGGTTCAACATCCCGGAAGTGACTACACCACCCCCGGCTGACGATGGCCCGATTGACTGCACTATGATTCAAAAACTGATGGATGCGGCGGGTGTCACCCAAGATGAACTTTCCCGGCGCACGAACATTTGTAAAGCGTCTTTGAGCTATTACCGGCGTGGCATTCATAAGCCGCCCCGTGAACGCTATCAAATCATTATCAACGCATTAACTTAATTTGTTGATTGAACCACCCCGGCCTTCGGGCCGGTGGTGGTTTTTTCATACCCATTCGCCGTTTCCCGGTTGTGGGCGGTAAACAGAACCGGAAAAATCGTGGTTCCTAACCCACGGTAAAAAAGGATTTTGGAGGTAACAACAATGACTAAAGAAAAGCTGTTGGAATGGGGCCTGACTGAAGAACAGGCCACAAAGGTTATGGAGGGCTTGAACGGTTCCTTCGTCACCAAGGCCCGGTTCAATGAGGTCAACACCGAACTGACCGCCGCCAAGAACACCATCAAAGAGCGTGACACCCAGCTTGAGACGCTGAAGAAGGCTTCTGGTGACACCAAGGCCCTTCAGGATCAGATCACCCAGCTTCAGGCCGACAACAAGAAGAAGGACGATGATCACGCCGCAGAACTGAAGAAACTGAAAATCAGCAATGCGGTTGAACTGGCCCTGAGTAGTGCGAGGGCCAAAAACAATATCGCTGTTAAGGCGCTGTTGGCTGATTTCATCGGCAAGGCTGAATTGGCGGAGGATGGAACCGTTAAGGGCCTTGATGCTGAAGTCAAGAAGCTGGTAGAGGGTAAGGAAACGGCTTTTCTTTTTGAGAAGTCCACCGGCACCAAGTTCAAGGGGGCCAAATCCGCTGAAAAGGGTGATGGCGCTGAAGGCGGCATGACCCTTGAAAAGCTGAAGGCCATGAACCCCTTGGATCGCTACAACTATTCCGTCAACCATCCTGACGAATACAAAGAACTTTATGGAGGTAATGAGTAATGGCAAACACTGTCTATGATAACTTTTTCCTGTCCAATGAAATTGAAGATCAGTACCAGAGCCACCTTGATCTTCAGCAGTTTTGCACCGTGGACAACAACCTGACCGGCGTTGCTGGCATGGTTCGCAAGATTCACAAGTACAAGGCCACCGATGGCACCGAGAAACTGACGATGGGCAACGGCAACACCAAGACCATTGAAGCCGGTTACACCGAGAAGGAATACCGGATTCAGATGGCACAGAACCGTTTCCAGTATTATGACGAGGAAGCCATGACCGATCCTATGGTGATCACCACCGGCACCCGTCACGCTGGTACGGATATGTTCAACACCGTGAACGCTGACATTTTCAGCGCTTTCAACGAGGCCACCATGACCATTGTGACCACCGCCCTTGGCTTTGATGCCTTTGTGGATGGTGCGGCCATGCTGAATCTGGAAAACCTTGAAGGTGTGACCATCTTCGGCTTCGTCAACCCCGCTGATATAGCGAAACTTCGCAAGGCCCTGAAGGACGATCTGAAGTATGTGGAAGCATACGCCAAGCAGGGCTATGTTGGCACCGTGGGTGGTATCAACATCTACACCAAGAAGAACGCCGAAACCGGCAAAGTGGTCATTGCCACCAAGGAAGCTGTTACCCTGTTCAACAAGAAGGGTACGGAAGTGGAACAGGAGCGTGAAGGCAACATCCGCCGCAACACGGTTTATTCTCGCAAGTATTACCTTGCGGCCATGACCAATGAAGCCAAGGCGGTTAAGATCATCGTGGGTTCTGCCAAGACCACCGCTGATGAAACTGTTCAGAGCAATAAGGTTTATTACAAGCCTTCCGGCATTGGCTATGTGGTTGGAACCCCCAAGACCAACCCCAAAACTGAAGGCTTCTACGAGATTACGGCGGCGTAAGGAAGGCGGTGATCCCCGTTGCGTGATCAAGTGATTTCCATGCTTACGGCCCTTGGCGTAACGGGGGCCGCTACTGATCCGCTGTTGGATATGGTTTTGACCAATGTTCAATGGCGGATCAAAAATCTTTCCAACCTTTCCGAAATCCCGGAGGGGTTGGAAAGTCTGGCCGTTTCTATGGCCGTGGGCGAATACCTGAACATGAAGAAGTGTTCTGGACAGCTTGAAGGGTTTGATTTGGATGCGGCGGTGAAATCCATTCAGGAAGGTGACACCAACATTACCTTTGCCCTTGGTGAAGGTAGTTCAACCCCTGAACAGAGGTTGAACAGCCTGATTGATTATCTGATCAACGGGCGCATTGGTGAAATCTACCGTTATAGGCGGTTGGTATGGTAAATAAGGCCGTGCGAACCGCCTTGGAACGGTTGTGGAAGGATCGGTGTTCTATCTTCATTCGTGAGGAAGTCACCGATCCTGTCACCCACCTGACGGATTCTGAAGAAAAGCCGCTTCTTCAGGATCAGACGTGCAAGCTGTCTTTTGAAACATTAACTTCAACCAATGGGGATGAAGTGGCAACCGCCCAACAGGTGGTGAAGCTGTTCCTTTCCCCGGATGTGAAGGTTCCAGCAGGATGCAAGATCATTGTCACCCGGCCAAACGATGTGGAACGAACCTTCACCTATTCCCGTTCCGGTGAACCGGGTGTTTTCTCCAACCATCAAGAAATCATGCTTGAACCCTTCAGGGGGTGGGCCTGATGGGAAGATGGGGCCGATGTGATTACCGGGAATTGAAGAAGCTGGATGAACGCCTTCAACAGCTTTCGGAAGTTGACATGGATCGGCTTTGCCGGGATGCCGCCAAGAAGATTGCCCAAATCCTTCTGAATAAGGTGAAGAAAAGAACCCCCGTTGGTGTGGTTCCGCCGTATGCCACGGATGAAGCCAAGGCAGAATATTGGCCCGGTTATCGTGGCGGTTCCTTGCGTGACGCTTGGACGATCCTTCCCATTGAAAAACATGGGGAGCAGTACACCGTGACCATCATCAACAATTTGGAATATGCGTCCTATGTGGAATACGGCCACCGGCAAACACCGGGGCGCTATGTTCCCGCCTTGGGAAAGACCCTGAAGGCAAGTTGGGTGAAGGGGCGGTTCATGCTGACGATTTCCGAACAGGAAGTGAAAACCTTGGCCCCGTCCATTCTGAATGATATGTTGTATGACGCTTTGAAGGGGGTGTTCAGTTGATCAATGAAATCATCAAAGGTGTTTCCATGAAGCTGAACGCCACCTTTGGAGCCGGGTACAAAATCTATCAGAATGATGTGGAACAGGGCTTCAAGGAACCCTGTTTTTTCATTGCTGTCCTGAAGCCTGACATTTCCCCGTTGCAGAAGAACCGATTCATGAACCGGAACCCGCTGGATGTTCACTATTTCCCAACCAGCGGGAGAAACAACGCTGAATTGTTCACTATGGCCGAGGATTTGATGGAATGTTTGGAGTTCATCACCCTTCCCAATGGGGATGTGCTTCACGGAACTTCCATGAGTTATGAAGTGCAAGACGGGGTTCTTCACTTCTTCGTGAACTACAATTTGACACTTCGCAGAGAAACCGAGGAAACCGCAATGGAAACCTTGGAAACTACTGTGGAGCCAAAGAAAGGGTGATTGAATGGCTACCAGAAAGAAAGCCGCCACCGCACAGGAACCGACCATCACGGCCCCGGTGGTATTCCCCAAAGAACGGGTGTTGACCTTCAGGCGTTACGCTGACCGGCGTGATCTTCTGTCTGTCCTTTTGGAAGATGGGAAGGAATACACCTTCGATCAGATTGATGGGCTGATCAATGACTTTATGAAAGGTAAGGTGAAATAATATGGCCCTTGGCGGCGGCACCTTCTTGGTGCAGAACAAGGTTCTGCCCGGTGCATATATCAACTTCATTTCTGTGGCGCAGGCAAGCGCCACCCTTTCTGACCGTGGCATTGTCACCATCCCCCTTGCTATGAATTGGGGGCCTGAAGGCAAGATTTTCACGGTGGAACAGGCTGACTTTATCAAGAATAGTCAGAAAATTTTCGGCTATGCGTACACGGCGGATGAACTGAAGCCTATGCGTGAAATCTTCCTTCACGCCAAAACCGTTCATTTCTTCCGCCTTGGCACCAGCGGCGTGAAGGCGGCTAACACCTACGCAACGGCCAAATACCCCGGCACCCGTGGTAATGATCTTCGTACCGTTATCACGGCGAATGAAAACACCACAGAACAGAAGCCGCTGTTCGATGTGGCAACCTTCTTGGGAACCGTTCAGGTTGATCTTCAGGAAGGTGTGGCCGCTATCACCGATCTGAAGGTCAATGCCTATGTGGATTGGAAGTCCAGCGGAACCCTTTCTTTGACCGCTTCCTTGCCCCTGACGGGCGGCACCAATGGCACCGTGGCCGATTCCGACTATCAGACCTATCTTGATCAGGCGGAAGCGTACACCTTCAACGCTATGGGTTGCACCGAGAGCAAGGCCACCATCACCGCCCTGTTTGCGGCCTTTGCAAAGCGGATGCGTGATGATGTGGGCAAGAAGTTTCAGGTGGTTCTTTTCCGCAAGCTGGCCGATTATGAAGGTGTTGTGAGCGTCAAGAACGGCCTGACTTCTGACAAGACTTCCACCGCCCTGATCCCTTGGGTTACGGGCGTGATCGGCGGAACGGCGGTCAATAAGAGCGCCACCAACATGACCTATGATGGTGAATATGATGTTGATACCGATTTCACGCAGACCCAGCTTGAAAACGGTATCAAGGAAGGTTCCTTCATGTTCCATCGTGTGGATGAAGCGGTGTGTGTCCTGACTGACATTAACAGCTTCATTTCCATCACGGATGAAAAGTCCAGCGACTTTTCCAGCAACCAGACGATCCGAGTTTTGGATCAGATCGCCAATGATATTGCCGTTCTGTTCGGCAAGAAGTATCTTGGCAAGGTTCCCAATGATGCCGCTGGCCGGATTTCCCTTTGGAACGATATTGTGAAGCACCACACGGAACTTCAGGATATTCGGGCCATTGAGAACTTCAGCGGCGAAAATGTGACGGTTGAAAAGGGCGATACCAAGAAATCCGTGGTGGTTACTGATTATGTGACCCCCGTGAACGCTATGGAACAGCTTTATATGACCGTCTATGTTCAGTAAGGAGGTACAACCATCATGGCAGATAGAACCATCATGAACGCCAAGGATGCTGTTTCCGCTTCCTTGGCTGAATGTTTCGTGACCATCGGGGATAACCGTTACAACTTCATGCAGGCTATCAACCTTGAAGCCAACTTTGAGAAGAACAAAACGGAAGTTCCCATTTTGGGCAAGACCGGCAAGGGCAATAAGGCCACCGGTTGGAAGGGTACGGGTTCCGCCACCTTCCACTATAACACTTCCATCTTCCGTGAGCTGATGAAGCGTTATAAGGACACCGGCGAGGATGTCTATTTTGACATTCAGGTGACAAATGAAGATCCCACTTCTTCTGTGGGCCGTCAGACTGTGATCCTGAAGGATTGCAATATGGATGGCGGCTTGCTTGCCAAGTTTGACGCTGATGCGGAATACTTGGATGAAGATATGGACTTCACCTTTGAAGATTTCGAGATGCCCGAAACCTTCAGCCTTTTGGCCGGTATGCAGTAAGCAGAGCGCCCCGGCCTTACTTCGGTAGGGGCCGGGGCCTTTTTTCGTATCAAAATATAGGAGGAAAAAACAATGAGCCTGTCCGCTTTTTTGGCTGAAAACGCCGTTCCCGTTGAGAACATCAAGTTTGTTGCTTCCAAACGCTTCTTGGGTGAGGATGGCAACCCCATTCCTTGGGAGATCAAGACCATCACCGGCACCGAGGATGAAGCCCTTCGGAAGTCCTGTGCCAAGCGTGTTCCGGTTCCCGGCAAGAAGAACCAGTATCAGAAGGAAACCGACTATGATCTTTACCTTGGCAAGCTGGCCGTGGCTTGTACCGTGTTCCCCAATCTGAATGATAAGGAACTTCAGGACAGCTACAAGGTCATGGGCGCTGATGCCCTTCTGAAAACCATGCTGACCCCCGGCGAATATGCCGAATACCTGACCAAGATTCAGGAAGTGTGTGGTTTTGATACCACCATGCAGGATGAGGTTGATGAAGCAAAAAACTGATCTGTGAAGGTGATGGTGAAGCCAACATTGCTTACTATTGCCTTCACGAACTTCATTTAACACCTTCCGCCTTCTATGCTTTGCCCCGGCGTGAACGGGCCTTCATCATTGCGGCCATTGATGTTCGGGTGGAAGCTGAAAAGAAGAAGCAGAAGGAAATTGAACGCAAACAGCGCCGGGGCCGACACCATTAAGGCCCCGGCTATTCTCCAAGAAAGGTGGTGATCCCTGTGGGAACTATCCGAACCGCTATTGCCCTTTATGATGGTGTTACCAGCCCCCTTCAGAGTATGCACAAGGCTATGGGTGTTGTGCTGAACACCTTTGAATCCATGCAACAGGCTTCCGGTAGAGCCGTTGACACGGCGGCAATCCGGGAAGCCCGTGAAGAATGGGCGAAAGCGGGAACCGCCTTTGATACCATTGAAGAAAATATCAGGAACGCCAACAACGAACAGCAGAATTTCAACAATTCCATCCGTGGGGGTAGCAATTCCGCCAACGGGCTTCTGTCCATCATCAAGAAAGTTGCCATTGCCGCTGGTGGTATCGCCGGGATCAATAAGGTGCTGAACATTTCGGATGAATTGGCAAGCACCAAAGCTCGATTGAATTTGCTTGTGGATGATGGCGGTTCCGTTGAAGCCTTGGAACAGAAGATCATGGCTTCCGCCCAGCGTTCCCGATCCGCTTATTTTGACACCGCTTCCGCCGTTGCGAAACTTGGCCTGAACGCCGGTAACGCCTTCGGTGGCAATATGGATCAGGTCATTGCCTTCATGGAACAGGTGAACAAACAGTTTGTTATTGGCGGTGCTACGGCCCAAGAGCAGAGCAACGCCATGATCCAGCTTACACAGGCAATGGCGGCGGGTGCGCTTCGTGGTGAAGAACTAAATTCCATTCTGGATGGTGCGCCGGGTATCGCAAGAGCCATTGAAAAATATATGGGCATTGCGGAAGGTTCCATCAAGTCTGTTGCACAGGAAGGCAAGGTAACGGCTGAAGTGGTGAAGAACGCCATGTTTGCTATGGCGGACGAAACCAACGCAAAGTTCGATTCCATGCCCAAGACTTGGGCGCAGATTTGGGCCGGGATGAAGAATCAGGCCCTTTCCATGTTTGCCCCGATCCTGACCAAGATCAACCAGATTGCTAACAGCACCAAGTTCCAGCAAGTCACCACAGCCCTGATCAATGGGCTTGCCGGGGTTGCCAATATTGCTTCTTCGGTGCTGGATATTCTGATTTCCATTGCTTCTGTGATCGTTGATAATTGGAGTTGGATTCAGCCTATTATCATGGGCATTGTGGCCGCTATGCTGATCTATAACGGTGTCATGTTGGTTGGAAATACCATTATGGCGGTTCAGGCCGCAGTTAAGGCAATTCACACAGCAATGACCACCGCTTGGAGCGTTGCCACCTTTACCGCAACAGCGGCCCAGCAGGGCCTAAATGCGGCGCTTTTGGCTTGCCCCATTACATGGATCATCCTTCTGATTATCGCTGTGATTGCGGCTATCTATGCGGCTTGTGCGGCAGTTGCAAAGTTCACCGGCGTTGCCAATAGCGGCTTCGGTGTGATTTGCGGCGGAATCATGGTGGTGATCGCCTTCTTCAAAAACCTTGGCCTGTCCGTGGCGAATATCGCCTTGGGTATCTGGAACGCTTTGGGGGCCTGTGCTTCCAACATCGGAACGGCCTTCCACAATGTCATTTCCAATGTTCAGGGGTGGTTTTACAACCTTCTTTCCACAGCCCTTACCGTTGTGGCCGGTATCTGTGAAGCCCTGAACAAGTTGCCCTTTGTCGAATTTGATTATTCCGGTATCACCAGCAAAGCAAGCGAATATGCGGCCAAATCCGCTGAAGCCTATGGCAATGTAGAGGAATACAAGAGCGTTGCCGATGCCTTCAATGAAGGAATGTCCACCTTTGACACCTTCAAGGATGGTTGGGCCGCTGATGCTTTTGCGTCTGGTTCGGCTTGGGGGGATGGCGTGGCGGACAAGGTTTCCGGGATGTTTGATTTTTCCGCCTTGGATTCCATGGGCGCTGATGCCATGGATGCTTTCAACCTTGGCAACAGCCTTGATGATATTTACGGGAACACCGGTGATATTGCAAACAATACAGCGGCCACCGCCGATGCTTTGGATGTTACGGAAGAAGATTTGAAATACCTTCGTGACATTGCGGAGCGGGAAGCAATCAACCGGTTCACCACCGCTGAAGTCAAGGTTGAACAGACCAATAACAACTATATTTCCGGTGACACCGATCTTGATGGAATCATGGATGCTTGGGCCAATGATTTTGCTGAAAAGCTGGATGTTTCCGAGGAAGGAGTGCATGAGTAATGGCGTACAAGATGTATATTTCCAGTGTGCTTATGCCCATCACCCCTTCCAAGGTGACAGTCAAGATTAACAACCAAAACAAGACCATGACCTTGATCAACGGGGAAGAAATCAACATTCTGAAGGCCGCTGGCCTGTCTGATGTGTCCTTTGAACTGTTGCTTCCCCAAGTGTCCTATCCCTTCACCAATGGTGGAGCGCAGACCGCCGCCTATTACCTTTCCCTGTTTGAAAGGCTGAAGGTGAGCAAATCCCCGTTCCAATTTATCCTGAACCGGCAGAAGCCCGGTGGCGGGATGTACCACTTCACAAACCTGACTGTGGGCCTTGAAACATACGAAATTGTTGATGATGTGGATGAAGGCTTTGATGTAAAGGTGAAAGTGAACCTGAAGCAGTACAGAGCCTATGGAACAAAAACCGTTACCATCAAACCCGCCGCCACTTCCGGGGCCACTTCCACGGCTACGGTTCAGGCGGCACCGAGGGCAACCACCAGCGCCCCGAAAGCGGCCACCTACACGGTGAAGGCCGGGGATTGCCTTTGGAACATTGCCAAAAAGCAGTTGGGCAACGGAGCCGATTACACGAAAATCTATAATCTGAACAAAGACAAGATCAAGAACCCGAACCTGATTTATCCCGGTCAGGTTCTTACCTTGCCTTCCTGAAAGGGGTGATTCCGTTTGGCAGTTGAATTGTTCATCCAGCATAACAGCACCATTCAATTCCCCGTTGTCGAGGAAGGCGCACGGCTGACCTTGGAACGCAAGGGAACCCCCGGAAAGCTGGAATTTACCGTGGTGAAGGGGCCGGGGCTGAACTTTGCTGAAGGTGATCCGGTGAAGCTGACTGTGAACGGAACCGCCATGTTCTATGGCTTTGTGTTCAAGAAAAAGCGTGACAAAGGCGGCACAATCAGCGTGACCGCCTATGATCAGCTTCGTTACCTGAAGAACAAGGACACCATCACAGAAGAAGGGCTGAAGGCTTCCGACCTTCTGAAGCGGCTTGCAACCGATTTCCGGTTGAATCTTGGCACGGTGGAAGATACCGGCTATACCCTTGAAACCATCGTGGAAGAAAACCAAACCCTGTTTGATATGATTCAAAACGCCCTTGATGAAACCCTGATGAATACCAAACAGCTTTATGTTTTGTACGATGATGCCGGGAAGCTGACCTTGAAGAACATCAATTCTATGAAGCTGAACCTTCTGATTGATGAAGAAACCGGCGAAAACTTCAGCTATGAATCCAGTATTGATGAGCAGACCTATAACAAAATCAAACTGGCCTATAACAATGAAAAAACCGGCAAACGGGAATTGTTCATTGCACAGGACGGGGAGAAAATGAACCAATGGGGTGTTCTTCAGTATTTTGAGGAAGTGCAGACACAAACCGGCGCTTCCGCCAAGGCGGATGCCCTGTTGAAACTGTATGACCAGAAAACCCGCAAGTTGACTATTCAGAACGCCTTCGGGGATGTGCGGGTTCGTGCTGGAAGCGCCGTGGTGGTTGCCCTGAACCTTGGCGATATTGTCACCAACAATTACATGGTGGTGAACAAAGTCACCCACACATTCAAAGGTGATGAACACATGATGGAACTTGACCTGATCGGGGGTGAATTTATTGCCTAACCCTGTTGAAGTGGTGAAACGGGCGGCGGTGGAAGCTGTGGAAGCCGGGAAACCGGTGAACATTCTGTTTGGAACTGTCCTTTCCGCTTCACCTTTGAAAATTCAGGTGGATCAGAAATCCATCTACACTTCCAAAATGCTGATCCTGACACGGAATGTAACTGATTTTGAAGTTGATATGACAGTGAACCACAGCACGGAAGAAAAAGGCGGTGGTTCTGGTGCGGCGGCTTATGAAGCCCATAAACACGCCTATGTTGGCAAAAAGACCTTCAAGGTTCACAACGCTTTGAAGGCCGGCGAAAAGGTGCTTCTGGTTCGGGTTCAGCAAGGCAAAAAATTTGTGGTCATTGACCGGGTAAAGGGGGATTGATGATGATTCCGCAAGTGCAGGACGATATTAAACAGGATTTCACCATTGAAACCCTTCCAAGCCGAACATTCAGGATGAACCACAACACCCTGACCATCATTGGCACCATTGATGAAATCCAAGCTGTGGAACAGGCGGTATTCCTGATTCTGAACACAGAACGCTATGAATGGCTGATCCATTCTTGGGATTATGGGGTTGAACTTCATAACCTGATCGGGAAGGATGTGGAATACTGTATTCCCGAAATTGAACGCCGGGTTCGTGAAGCCTTGCTTCAGGATGATAGAATCACGGCAGTTCAAAACTTTGAATTTACGGTGAACAAAAAACAAGTGCTGACTACCTTCACGGTGGTCAGCATTTTTGGTGAAATCAATGCAGAATTGGGGGTTGAAATCTGATGTATGAAGCACAGACCTATGAAGCAATCCTTTCCCGGATGCTTCAGAAGGCGCTTTCCATCAATGGCAATTTGGACACCCGTGAAGGTTCGCTGGTTTGGTGCGGTGATGCCCCCGCCGCCGTGGAATTGCAGAACCTTTATATTGCCCTTGATACGGTGCTGAATGAAACCTTTGCGGACACCGCAACACGCCCTTATTTGATTTTGAGGGCGGCAGAAAGGGGCCTGACACCGCAACCGGCAAGCCCCGCCGTGTTGCAGTTGTCGATTACGCCAACCAGCTTGCACCTTCCCATGAACACCCGCTTTTCCATCGGGGAACTGAACTATTATGTTTCGGCTGACCGTGGAAGCGGCAACTATGAAATCACTTGTGAAACCGATGGTGAAGCCGGGAACGATTACACCGGAACGGTGATTCCCATTGAGTATGTGGAAGGGCTGGAAACCTGTACCATTTCCGCCGTGGTGATCCCCGGTGAAGATGAAGAAGATACCGAGGTTTTCAGACAGCGGTATATGGACAGTCTGAACGCCCAAGCCTTCGGCGGCAACCGTGCGGATTATCTGGAAAAGGTAAACGCCATTCCCGGTGTTGGCGGTGTGAAGGTTTATCGGGTTTGGAACAGCGATTTGAACCCGTCCAAGCTGATTCCGCCCACGGGAACCGATACTTGGATCAGCGGCCTTTCCGGTGTGTCCGAGGAAATCAAGGCGTGGTTGGATTCCGTGTATGCGGCAGGAGCCAATAACAAACTGACCGTGGGCGGAACCGTCAAGCTGGTTATCATCAACAGTTCCTTCAAGAAGCCTTCGGAAACCCTTGTGGATCAGGTGCAGACCGCAGTTGATCCCCTTCAGAACGCCGGTGAAGGCGTGGGCATTGCGCCCATCGGCCATGTGGTGAGGGTGGAAGGCGTTGGGGAAGATACCATCAACCTTTCCTTCGATTTGTACTATCAGCGGGATTGGAGTTGGGAAGATGTTTCCGCCTATGTTACGGAAGCAATCAACGGGTATTTCTTGGAACTGGCTGAAAGTTGGGCGGATCAGGATGAAGCCCTTGTGGTGCGTATCAGTCAGGTTGAAAGCCGCCTGTTGGGTATCACCGGTATTCTGGATATTGCCAATACCAAAATCAACGGTGAAGCGGCCAACTGTACCCTGACGCTGGATCACATTCCGGTTCTTGGCACCCTTGAACCCGGAACCATTGTGATTGGCGGATAAGGGGGCCGGGAGCATGGAACGAAAACTGATTGATTACCTTCCCTATGTGATCCGGGATTACGCAGAATTTCAGGGGATCATGGGAAGTGAACAGCCTGAAGTGGAAAAGGCGTGGGATTCCGCTGATGATCTTCTGGATAATCAGTTCATTCCCACCGCTGGAAACATGGGCCTTTCCCGTTGGGAAAAAATTCTAGATATTACCCCCAAGGGAACGGACACCCTTGAAGATCGCCGGTTCCGTATTCTAACCCGTATCAATGAAGAACTTCCGTACACCTTGCCCCAGCTTCGGAACATCCTTGAAACGCTGTGCGGCAAGGACAATTATTCCGCTGATGTGGAGGAAGGCACCTATCAGCTTCTTGTGAAGATCGGGCTGGCCGCAAAGAACAATTTCACCGATGTTGAAGCATTGCTGAACAGAGTGGTTCCCCAAAACATGGTTGTGACTTTGCTTCAGCTTTATAACACCCACGGTGAACTTGGCCGGTTTACCCATGCCCAGCTTGCCGCCTACACCCACGATCAGTTGAGAAATGAGGTTTTGAAGAATGGCGAATAAAACACCCAATTACAATTTGGTCAAACCCCTTGAATCTGAATTTTATGATGTAGGGGTACAGAACGAAAACATGAACAAGATTGATGCCCAAATGAAGGCCAATGCGGATGCAATCAAAGACCTTCAGGACAGTCAATCCGGGAAAGCTGATTTGGTGGAGGGCAAGGTTCCCACCGCCCAGCTTCCCGAAATGGACTATGATCCTTCCGGTACGGCGGAAAGCAAAGTAAGCGCCCACAATCTGGATGAAGCCGCCCACCCCTATCTATTGGGGCAGATCGGAACCTGTGTTGAAGCGGCGCAGAACGCACAGGAAGCCGCAGATGCGGCCTTGGAAGCTGTGTCCGGGATCGTCTATACCATCAACGCTGTTCCTACGCAGAACGGAACCCTGACCTATAACGGACAGGCCCAAACCCCTTCTTGGAACGCCTATAATCCCGATGCGTTGACCTTGGGTGGCACAACCACCGGAACCAATGCGGGAACCTATACGGCCACTTTCACCCCCAAGGGGAAATACAAGTGGGCTGATGGTACGCAGACCGCCAAGGAAGTAACTTGGACGATCAGCGCCGCCACCATGACGGTTCCCACGCAGAAGAACAGCCTGACCTATACCGGATCGGCACAATCCCCCACATGGAACAACTATGACAGCGGGAAAATGACGCTTGGCGGAACTACCAGCGCCACTAATGCCGGTTCTTATTCCGCCACCTTCACCCCGAAAACAAACTACAAATGGGCGGACGGAAGCACCGAGGCCAAGTCCGTTGCGTGGAGCATTGCCAAGGCCGCTGGTAGTTTGAGCCTGAACAAGACTTCTATCAAGCTGACCGCCGCAAAGACCACGGACACCATCACGGTAACAAGAGCCGGTGACGGTACGATCAAAGCCGTTTCCAGCGCCCCTTCCGTGGCTTCTGTGAGCGTTACTAATGGGGTGGTAACTGTTACCGCCAAGGCCAAAGGAACCGCCACAATCACCGTCAGCGTGGCCGCTGGCACCAACTACACAGCGCCTTCCAATAAGACCTGTGCCGTTGAAGTGACTTTGCCCACCAATGTTCTGAACGATAACAGTTGGGCAACCATCCGGGAAGTCAGTTCCGCAGGATTGGGGGCAAACTATTGGGCCGTTGGTGATGTGAAGGCCATTGTTTTGAACGGTACGGTTATCAACTGTACCTTCAACAATCTGACCGTGAACGCCTTCATTTTGGGGTTCAATCACAATTCCGCCAAAGAGGGAGCGAACAAGATTCACTTCCAGATCGGAAAGATCGGTTCCACGGCGGTTGCCCTGTGTGATAGCTATTACAACAATACTGGTGGCGGATTCCGTATGAACACCAGCAACACGAACAGCGGCGGTTGGAACGGTTCTTATATGCGGAAAACCGTATTGGGCAACACCAACACCCCCACAAGCCCCTTGGCAAATAGCCTGATGGCGGTTCTTCCGTCTGATCTTCGTGCTGTCATGCAACCCGTGACAAAGTACACCGATAACACCGGCAATTCCAGCAACAGTTCCGGTGCTGTTACGGCAACCACCGATTACCTGTTCTTGCTGGCTGAATTTGAAGTGTTTGGTTCCCGTTTTGGTGCAAACCAGTATGAACAAAATTCGCAGGCACAATATGACTACTATAAGGCTGGCAATAGTAGAGTAGCCTATAATCATTCCGCCGTGTCCACGGCGGTGTGGTGGTGGCTTCGTTCCCCTTATTACAGCGGCAACAATACCTTCCGTAATGTCACTACGGATGGCGGCAGCGGTAATAATTACGCCACTTACTCTGCTGGTGTGCGGCCCGGCTTTGCCGCCTAATCCCCCGCAGGATTATCCCGGCCCCATCCCGCCGCCGAAAGGCGGCGGTTCCGGGAGGAACCCCAAAACAAAAATAATAATGGCGGCGTAAGCCGCCCGACGATTTTTGAAAAATGGGGTTTTTCCGGTAAAGTGCTATCATTTGACTGTCTTTTGAGGGCAGACGCAAGGCGATACAAGCCATACAATATTTATGAGCCTGTTTGAAGGGGGTATTGTATGGCAACAAACAAGCGTGTTTTCACCTTGCGCCTGTCCGATGAAGTCTTTGACAAGATCGGGGCGCTTGCAACCCGTGAACACCGATCCATTACCAATTACATTGAATTTGTCCTTCTGAAGCACTTGGAAGAAGTGGAAAAGGCAGAAGGTTCAATCAATGTCGATAATTCACCCAAAGGGGTATAACTGAAAATGTCTGTCCTGAAGCAAAAGAGAACCACAAGCAAGGCCGAGTTCATCAACACGGCCAATCAGATTTATGTGGAAACCCTGAATTTCCTAACCCGTCTTTCGGCCCGATATTCCCGGCTGATTGCTGAACCGGTTGCAAAGCTGGCCGGTGAGATCATCGACCATGCGGAAAAGGCCAACAGTATCTTTCCTTCGGACAACCAGCGTATTGAATTGCGGAAGGCCCATCTTCTTGAAGCACGGGCTTCCCTGATGGCGCTGGATGTTCGCTTAACCCATGTTTACCTGATTCTGAACCAGAACCCGGAAGGGGCCTTCACCACTTCCAAGGGAAATGCGGTAAAGTCACAGGATGCCATGGAAAAGCTGGATAAGATGGCCCAAAACTTGGGTGAACTGATCGACAAAGAAAACGAACTTCTGAAGGGAGCAATCAAAAATGTAACAGCGAAACAGAAATGATTCTTCATTAGGTGTGCAACTGATAATGAGCCTGTTGGCGGTGTGGTGGTGGCTTCGTTCCCCTAATTACAACAACAACAATAACTTCCGTAATGTCAATACGGATGGCAACAACAATAACAATAACGCCAATTACTCTGCTGGTGTGCGGCCCGGATTTTGCAAATATACACGGTCAAATGTAGTAACAGAAGGCAAACGGCTTTTCAGGTGAAAGATGACCGATGTAAAAGGAGTTGTACTTCCTTGGGTTTCAATCCCTAAAACTGCCCTTTGATGCCCTTACACGGACGCTTCTTGCATGGTGGGTGATTGTGCCTTAACCCATTTCATGTGTGAGGACAAAGCAATTTAGATGGCACCCTACAACGAATTTGTACGAGGGGCGAATACTTTTATTATGACAAGCCAAGAACGGCATGAAGCAAGGTTCCAGCGCCGCAAAGCAAAGCGGTTGGAACGGAAACAGGCCCGGTGTGATAGCCTTGGGCCAATGAATAAAGTTTTTTCCTATCGGAAGATGTTCTTCTATGGGAAAAAGTGCTGTAACGGGGTGCGGTGGAAGCAAAGTGTTCAAAACTTTGAAGGCCACCTGTTTTCTGGTACGGCAACACGGCGGCGAACGGTGTTGGAACAGACTTGGAAGCCCAAAGCCTGTTCCCATTTCACCCTTCGGGAAAGGGGCAAAATCCGCCCGATAGATGCCCCGCACATTACGGATCGACAAATCCATAAAACCCTTTGCAATGAAGTTCTGATCCCGCTGTATTCACCTTCGATGATCTATGACAACGGGGCAAGTCAGCGGGGAAAGGGCCTTCATTGGCAGTTCAAGCGGATCAAACAACAGCTTGGATGGCATTACCGGCGCTATGGCCGGGAAGGTGCTGTGTTGCTGTTGGATTTGAAAGGGTTCTTTCCAAATGCTTCCCACGCCCTGTTATACCAGCGGCACCGGGAATTGATTTTGAACCCTGAACTTCAAAACTTGGCTGATACGGTGATCCAGTATTCCCCATGCCCGACACCGGGCCGGGGTATGCCTTTGGGCGTTGAGCCTTCCCAACAGGAAATGGTGGCGTTACCAAGCAAAATTGACCAATGGATCAAGTGTCAGGCCCGTGTTCATTGCGCCGGTCATTACATGGATGATTACTATGCTTTCTTTCCCACGGTGGATGAAGCAAAGCTGATGGGCCATGAAATTGTAAGGCGTTTTGAAGCCGCTGGAATCCGAGTGAACAAGCGCAAGTGTAAGGTGATCCCGCTTACAAAGCCGTTCCGGTTCTGCAAAGCCCGGTTCACACTTACCGAAACCGGCAAGATCAAGGTGAATGGAAGCCGGGATGGAGTGAAACGGGCAAGGCGAAAACTGAAGCTGTTTCACAGGGAGTTCAAAGAGGGAAAACGATCCTTCTTTGACATAGAACAATACATGGAATGCCAAAGCGCCTATTACCGGAACTTCAACGATCATGGCCGGTTGTTACGGTTGCGGCGGCTTTACCATGCAATCTTTTTCGGAGGTGGACAATGTTTAGAATCATCAAAGCCGGGGCCGGTATCGGCCTGACCGAGAACCTGAACTACATCAAGAAAGCCGAAAATGGTTGCTACATCCTTTGCCCGGAGCATGACGCTTCGGGCATTGTTTTTGAGGGTGTGGCTTACCATTTGTTGGGCCGTGCCGCTATGGACGAACTGGAAACCGTGAGTTTGGAGGAAACGGACGCAGGAACCGAGATCACCAAAGCCACAGAAGCCGGTGGAATCGTCTTTGTCACCTTGGCGGAAGCCGGGAGCATTGACCCCACCACGGCGGCTGAACACGCTGATCTGTTCGCTGAATGGGCTTTCCCTGTGGCCTACACGGTAGGGCAGATTCGCCGGTATAACGGAACCCTTTACAAGTGCGTTCAGGCCCATACTTCCCAAGCGGATTGGACACCGGACACGGCTTCCAGCCTGTGGAGCAAAACGAGTGATCCCGCTGAAGAATGGCCCGAATGGAGCCAACCGGTAGGAGCGCATGATGCTTATTCCAAGGGGGCAAAGGTGAGCCATAAGGAAAAGCATTGGATTTCCACGGTGGATTCCAATGTGTGGGAACCCGGTGTGTACGGGTGGGAGGAAAGCACGGATGGAGTATAAAACCTATGTTTGCCGTAAACGGGCAAGGTTCAAGGCGATTTGCGGACAAGTGAACATTCCGTATGGAACCACCCTGAATGGTCAGGGTGGTTTTTTGATCCTGAATGATCTTCCGGTGTGTTCGGCCACCAGCCAAAACGCCTATGACTTCTTCACACAGAATGATGATGGCATGGGGCAGGAACGGGGCGAACTGTTGAACCGGATCATTCCCAAGCTGGAAAAGCGTGATGCCGGGTATCAGGCCCGGTGGGGGAAGATTTGGGAAGATGCCCTTTGTCAGAAGTACAAGCGCCCGGATCAGGAAGAACATTGGATTTGGAACTTCGACTTCTACAACGGCCCTGTTGAGGATTTGCGCTATATTGCCGCCCTGATCGGGGCCTGATAGGAGGGAAAAGCCATGACGATTTATCAGGTGTTGTGCTTGATTGGTGTTCCCGCCTTGATTTTGGCAGTATTCAAATACCTGTGGAGTCAAATCAAGCATAATACCGAGGATTCCAAGGCTTTGAAGGCCGGTATTCAGGCCCTTCTTCGGGCGCAGATGATCAACGATTTCAATAAGTATTCCGAAAAAGGCTATGCCCCAATCTATGCACGGGATAATTTTGAAAATTGCTGGAAGCAGTATCATTCTTTGGGGGTGAATGGGGTGATGGACGATCTTCACAGAAAATTCTTGGAGTTGTCCACCGATCCCCCGGAAGAATGAGCAGACGAACCAAAAAGCCAAAGCGTGAGTTTTCCAAGCTGATCCTGTATGTGGTGGGGGCCGTAACCGTTGGGGTTACGGCCTTCACCCTTATCATGGTTTGGAAAACTGAAAACCTTGAACCGCTGGCCTATTTGATCCCCGCCATATTTGCTGAATTGGCAACCGCAACCGGGTTTTACTATTCCAAAGCCAAAGCCGAAAACCGGATCAAACTTCGGAAGTTGTATGGCCCGGAAATCTATAACGATGCAAAGGAGATTTGAAACCATGCTGAACGCTGTTTTGAACAATCTGATCAATCTTGGGTGGGCCATGCTGATCTTCCTGTGTGCGTACCTGTCCAATGTTGCTTTTTCCCTTTACTACAACATCAAGGTTTTGCTTCAGCCCTTCGACAGACAGAAAATGATCAATTCCGGGCTGAAGGTTGCCACCTTCGTTGTGGGCCTGACCTTGCTTTGTGTAGCAATCACCACCCTTCCGATTTATGCAGATCAGCTTGGGTGGGCAATCCCGGAAGAATACACAGAAATTTTTGCTGATTTGGTTATTGTGGGCGCTGTGCTGATGGTGTCTTGTAAGTATATCGCAGAAGCCTTCACCAAGTTCAGGGCCATTCTTCAGGTGAAAGGAGATACAGAAAATGAGTAATTCCCCCCTTGTAACCTATACCCGGATCACGAAAAACAAAACCAGCCCCCGGAACCATGCCATTGACACCATCACGATTCATTGTATCGTTGGGCAATGGACAGCAAAACAGGGGTGTGATTATTTCGCCACCACAGACCGGCAATGTTCTGCCAACTATGTTGTTGGTAAGGATGGTTCCATTGGCCTTTCCGTGAATGAAAAGGATCGTTCTTGGTGTTCCAGCAACGGCACCAATGACAACCGGGCAATCACCATTGAAGTTGCTTCCGACACCACCCACCCTTACGCCGTCACCGCCAAGGCTTATGCGGCCCTGTTGGATTTGGTAACGGATATTTGCAAGCGGAACGGGATCAAGAAGTTGGTTTGGAGTACAAACAAGAATGACCGTGTGAACCATCGGAACGGATGCAACATGACCGTTCATCGTGACTTCGCCAACAAAGCCTGTCCGGGGGAATATCTTTATTCCAGACACGGGGAGATTGCCGCAGAAGTCAACAGAAGGCTTCAGGGCGCTTCCAATGGTGGTGGGGTAGTAGTTACACCCCCAGCCGCAGAAAAGCCCACGGGCGGCACCACAGGCGGCACCACAGGGGCCACCGTGACCCCTTACCATGTGCGGGTGAAGATCACCAACCTGAATATCCGTAAAGGCCCCGGCACAAACTACGGTGCAACCGGCTACATTCAGCCCGGTATTTATACCATCGTGGCTGAAAGCACCGGCAAAGGTGCGGCCAAGTGGGGCAAACTGAAAAGCGGTGCCGGGTGGATTTCCCTTGACTACGCCACTAAAACCTGACCATGAGAAAAGGCCCTTCCGGTTCAAGCTGGAAGGGCCTTTTTTGCGTGTTTCTACTATGTTACTAATAACCCCGATTTCACCGAACTTCAAAGGTCTGAAATGTTCAGTATTTGGGCGTTTCAGAGCGTTGCAGAGTAGAAATATTTATGGTATGATAAAAACAGATTAGGCGGGAAGTCCCGGTTTTCCGGGGTTTCCCGCCTTTCTTGTTACTATCGTGTTAATAGTTCAGTGTTCATCGGCCTATAATGTTCACCGCTTTGAACGGCCCCTATTGACATTTCAGCGGCTTTGAATTATACTGAACATAGAACGAGGGTGCCACCGGCAAACGGTTGGTTCCCCTACTGGATTACAGAAGTAACCGCAAGGTTGGGAGCCGGGCGGTTACTTCTTTTTATTGGCCTGCATGAACAGGGCAATAATGCCAACGATTAAAATACCTGTCTGAATCAGATCAGAATATGTAACCATTTGACAGCCCCCCTTTCTATAAAGATCAGGGGGCAAGAAGCGCCCCTGATCTGGTCAGGGGAACTAACCACTTGCCGTTTATCGGTAGCACCATCAAAAGAATACCATAGGATTTGACAAAATTCAAGGGCTTACTGAATTAGTTCAACGGTGCTTTTCAGTTCATCCAAAGTCTTGTGATTATAGACCCGGTTTCCTGTGTCCTTGGACACATGGCCCATGAGAAGATCAATACACTTCCGGTTTGCCCCGGCGCTGTCCAGTTGGGTTTCAAAGGTGTGGCGGCATTCGTGCGGGGTGTGGTTCATCTTCAGAGCCTTCATAATGTCCGCCCAAAATACCCGGTATTGGGTTTGGGAACAGACCCTTCCATTGTAGCTAATTAGGCGGGGGCCACCTTCCGCAAGGCGGGATTCCACCAAGGGCCTGATTTTGGAATGGATAGGAACCACCCGATCCTTCCCCGCCTTGGTTTTGGTTCCGCCCTTCATCGTCCCGGCCTGAAGGTTTATATCTTCCGGCTTCAAGTTCAGAAGTTCGCTGATCCGCCACCCGGAATAAAGCAGGATCAGAACCGTGTCAACCCAAGGTTCTTTCTGATGTTCCCAAACCTTCTTGATTTCTTCCTTGCTGAAGGGAAGGCGGGTGGTTGGTGGGATAGGATCAGAAGTCAGCAAGTCAGAATAGCAACGGGTGATAATGTCCATTTCAAGGGCAAACCTGTCAAGATGGCCCCAAAGGTTCTTAATTGCCGCCTGTGTACTGTACCCCTTCCCGCAACCGTCAATGGTTTCTTGCATTTGGTATGACCGGATTTGTTTATAGGGCTTTTCCCATAACGCTGAACAATGCTTGAACGCTGAACACAAAGATGAACGGTTGGATTCTCCCAGCTTCGGAGCCTTCTTTTCTTTCCAAAGTTCAAACAGTTCCTTCATGGTGATCTTGGCCCGGTCAACATCCCAAGGATCACGGTTATATTCAGCCAATAGCAAATTCCCGGCTTCACGGGTTTCTGTGTAACCCACAATATCATAGATGGGATGGCCCTTGTTATTCCAGCCAATCACTTTTTTCACAATGAATGGGCGGCGGCGATTGCCTGACAGCTTCGCCACAGTCCCATACCCATTGGGATTCCGCATTATATCACCTGTCCTTTCAGGAAAATGGGTATGGCAAAGCCAAACCCGATGTGATATAATGTCCAATGGGGATTGAAACATTAACTTCAAACGGGTTTTGTTTCGCCTGACCGCTTCCGGTGTGCCACCACCGGGGGCGGTCTTTTTTTTTTGCCTTCTGTTACGATCTGTTCTATCAAAAACCTTTATCCTATCTGGTATTTATCTAATAGAACAGATAGAACAGATGTTATATTACTTAAACTTAAAAAGTAAAAAAAATAT
>ENA-OZGH01000030-OZGH01000030.1-human-gut-metagenome-genome-assembly--contig:-NODE-30-length-25034-cov-4.879619_pt1 | contig 25034 bp, 18 predicted proteins | sample MGYA00244656_ERZ653658 | MGnify/ENA primary metagenome ERZ653658 (study PRJEB26926, sample SAMN06165074) | human gut metagenome | biome: ENVO:00009003; feature: ENVO:2100002; material: ENVO:00002003...
TGTATAAGAGACAGACTCGACCTTCAAGAAATACCTGGACCTGGGGCGGAAGGGGGACGGGCGGTACACGGACCTTTCAGACGCTTTCGCGCAGGCGTGCGAGGTGCCGGACGAGCAGGTGGAGGCCGCCCTGTTCAAGCGGGCCTGCGGCTTTGAATACATCGAGACCCGCCGGGAGCAAAAGCTGGACCGGCTGGGCAACGTGGTGGAGTTGGTCACGACCATCAACAAGGTGGTCCCGCCGGACCCCACCAGCGCCATGTTCTGGCTGACCAACCGGAAGCCGGAGACGTGGAAGTACAAGCCGGAGACCCAGGACGGCGACGAGGACGAGGGCAGCGGCGTGGTGCTCCTCTCCCCCGTGATGGACAACCCAGGCCCACCGACGGAGGGAGGCGCAAACGATGGGTAAAGTCATCTGGACACCGCAGCCGCGCCAGGCGGCACTCATGGCCCGCTTTGAGGACGAGGCACTGTACGGCGGTGCAGCGGGCGGCGGTAAATCGGACTGCGCCCTGGCCGAGGCCCTGCGCCAGGTGGAGATACCGCATTACCGTGGGCTTATCCTCCGCAAGACCTTCCCGCAGCTCACGGAGCTGATGGACCGCAGCACGGAGATTTACAGACGGGCCTACAAAAAGGCCAGGTTTAACGAGAGCAAGCACGTCTGGACCTTCCCCTCCGGGGCCAAGATTTTCTTCGGCTCTATGCAGTACACCAAGGACCGGACCAACTACCAGGGCAAGCGCTATGACTTCATCGACTTTGACGAGCTGACGCAATTTCTCTGGGAGGAGTACAGCTACCTGTTCTCCCGAAACCGCCCCAACGGGCCGGGGACCCGCTGCTACATCCGGGCGCAGGCCAACCCCGGCGGCGTGGGCCACGGCTGGGTGAAGGAGCGCTTCATCACGGCGGCCCAGCCCATGCAAACGATCTGGGAGCAGTTCAAGGTCCGCTTTCCTGACGGCCACGAGGAGACCCGCTGGAAGTCCCGCATCTTCGTGCCGTCCTCCGTGTTTGACAACAAGATACTGCTTGCCAACAACCCGGACTACCTCACCAGCCTGGCCTCCATGCCGGAGCAGGAGCGCAAGGCGCTGCTGTACGGCGATTGGGACACCTTCGCGGGCCAGGTATTCACGGAGTGGCGCAACGACAGCGACCACTACACGGACCGCATCAACACCCACGTCATCTCCCCCTTCAAGGTCCCGCAGGACTGGGCCATCTGGTGCGGCCTGGACTGGGGCTACTCCAGGCCCTTCTCCGTGGGCTGGTACGCCGTGGACCGGGACCGGCGGCTCTACCGCATCCGGGAGTATTACGGCTGCACCGGCACCCCCAACACCGGCGTGAAGATGGAACCGTCCGAGGTGGCGCGGGAGATACGGCGCATCGAGGCCGAGGACCCCAACCTCAAGGACCGACGCATCAACCGCGTGGGAGACCCAGCCATCTGGGGCAGCGACGGCACGGAGAGCATCGGCGCTCTGATGGAGCGGCAGCGGGTGTACTTCGAGCGCGGCGACCACGCCCGCATCGACGGCAAGATGCAGGTGCATCACCGCCTCGCCTTTGACGAGGAGGGCATCCCCATGCTGTATGTGTTTAACACCTGCAAGCACTTCATCCGCACGGTCCCCAACCTGGTCTACGACGAGAAGAACGTGGAGGACATCAACACCGAGGGCGAGGACCACATCTACGACGAGCTGCGCTACGTCTGCATGAAGAACCCGATAGCACCCAGGCGGAACAAGCCCCCCGCCCTGGTGGTATATGACCCGCTGGACCTGGGACAGGATCAGCAGTATGACCGTTACGATTTTTACAGGAGGTATTGATTTATGGCACTTTTCGGACGGAAGAACGAGCAGGACGCGACCCTGGGCAAGCCCCCGATGGGCTGGGGCGTCCCCGGCGTACAGAAGGACGAGAGCGTGAACCCGGAGATGGAGGCCATGCTGCTGACGGCCCCCGCCGGGCAGCGGCGCATCGGCAGAGCGGAGATCGCGGAGGCAATCAGCATCCTGACCCGCTACAAGCAGGGCAAGGCCAGCCTGGAGGAGCGCGTGGTCCAGGATGAGCTATGGTGGGAGCTGCGCCATTGGGAGGCCATCCGCAAGGGCAAGCAGCGCACGGACGACCCGGAGTACAGAGGGCCGGAGCCGTCCTCTGCCTGGCTGTTCAACGCTATTCTCAATAAGCACGCGGACGCCATGGACAACTACCCGGAGCCGGTGGTCCTTCCCCGCGAGCGCAGCGACGAGGAGAGCGCCAAGGTGCTGTCCTCCGTGCTGCCGGTCATCCTGGAGTACAACGACTACGAGCAGACCTACTCTGACAACTGGTGGGAGAAGCTGAAACACGGCACGGCAGCCTACGGTGTGTTCTGGAACAGCGCCAAGGAGAACGGCCTGGGCGACGTGGACATCCGGGAGATCGACCTGCTCAAGCTGTTTTGGGAGCCGGGCGTGACCGACATCCAGAAGTCCCGCAACCTGTTCATCGTGGACCTGGTGGACGAGGACCTGCTGGAGCAGCAGTACCCGGAGCACAAGGGCCATTTGAGCGGCGGGGCCGTGGACGTGAAGCAGTATATCTACGATGACACCATCGACACCAGCAACAAGAGCGTGGTGGTGGACTGGTACTACAAGACGACCTCTGCCAGCGGCAAGACGCTGCTGCACTACGCCAAGTTCGTGGGCGAGACCCTGCTGTTCGCCAGCGAGAACGACCCCAACTACCGGGACACGGGCTGGTATGACCACGGCCTCTACCCCGTCGTGCTGGATGTGATGTTCCCGGAAAAGGGCACGCCGGTGGGCTTCGGCTACGTCGCCATCTGCAAGGACCCGCAGCTCTACATCGACAAGCTGTCCTCCAACATCCTGGAAAACAGCATGATGACCACCAAGAAGCGTTTCTTCGTCAGCGACAGCACGGGCATCAACGAGGAGGAGTTCCTGGACTGGAGCAAGCCCCTGGTCCACGTCCAGGGCGAGCTTGACGACAGGCGCATCAAGGAGATTGTCACCAACCCGTTGGACGACATCTATGTGACCGTGGCGCAAATGAAAATCGAGGAGATGAAGGACACGGCGGCCAACCGCGACGTGAACAGCGGCAGCGCCGGGTCCGGCGTCACCGCCGCCGCTGCCATCGCCGCCCTCCAGGAGGCGGGCAACAAGGCCAGCCGGGACATGATCTCCGCCAGCTACCGCACCCACGTCAAAATCAATTCGATGTGCATTGAGCTTATCCGGCAGTTCTACGACGAGACCCGCTCGTTCCGCATCACGGGCCAGACGCCTGGCAGCTACCAGTTCATCGACATGAACAACGCGGGTATCAAGGAGCAGGAAGTGGGCCAGACCTCCGACGGCCTCCCCCTCTACCGCAAGCCCATCTTCGACCTGAAAATCAAGGCCCAGAAGAAAAACCCCTTCTCCCGCATGGAGCAGAACGAGCGGGCCAAGGAGCTGTACGGCCTGGGCTTCTTTAACCCGGAGCGGGCGCAGGAGGCGCTTGGCGCTCTGGAAATGATGGAGTTTGAGGGCATCGACAAGGTGAAGGAGCAGGTGCAGAACGGCCAGACCCTTCTCAATATCTGCCAGCAGATGTCCCAGCAGCTCGACCAGATGGCCCTTATCATCCAGACCCTCACGGGCAAGGACATGGGCATCGGAGCGGCGCAGCCTACCGGCGGCGGCCAGCGAGGCCAGGCGGCAGGCCCCGTGCCCTCCAGCGAGAAGGACAGCCTTGCAAGCGGCATCATGGAGGCCCAGCATCCCATGACCGGCTACGGGGAGCGGCTGGCAAAGCGCAGCACCCCCAGCATGGGCAACGAATAACGGGAGGCGACGTGTTATGACCCAGGTTTATGCCGAACGGGACGGCCAGCGCTGCATCCTCTCTGCCCAGGGCCACGCCACCGGCAGCGTGGAGGCGTGCGCGGCGGTGTCCGGCATCCTTTACGCCCTGGCCGGATATGTGACCAACGCCATGCGGGAACGCTATGTGGAGGTCTACACCTGGCGGATGGAGAGCGGCGATGTGCAGCTCGACTTCAACGGGGACGACGGCACGGCGGCGGCCTTTGAGATGGCCGTCATCGGCCTTGCCCAGGTGGCCCAGGCCCACCCGGAGCAGGCCCAGGTGGAGTGCCGGGAAGAAAAATAAAAATTTTTTCCGAGTTCGGGGCGAAAAGCGGAAAAGCATTTGATACGCTTATACTGTCCTCCTGCTTCACACCATGCGGGGCGGCGGTCACGGTGGGGACCGGGCCGCTGCCCTGGTGAAGTCAGGGACCGATGCACGGGGGCGATACACCCGCGACGAAAAAGGAGGCAATCCTATGAACTTCAAGCATTTGCTGGACATCCGGCTGAACCTGTTCGACGGCGGCGGTGCCGCAGGCGGAGCAGGCGCAGGGGCGGCGGCCTCTGGCGACGGAGCACCCGGCACACAGGGCGAGACCAAGGCATCCCCCGCATCCACCCGGCGGGGAAAATCGGGCGAATACCAGAATGTCATCTTCGGGAAGCAGGCCAAACCGGCGGAGGCTGGCGAGGGCGGAGACCCGGAGGGACAGCAGCGGTCCTCCGACGCCGGGAGCGACAACAAACCGGACGCGAGCACCACGTCCAATACTCTGGAGGCCAAACGCAGGGCTTTCCAGGACCTTGTGAACGGTGAGTACAAGGACATCTACACCGAGGAGACCCAGCGCATCATCGACCGGCGCTTCCGGGAGACCAGAAACCTGGAGCAGCAGGTGGGCCAGTATCAGCCTGTCATTGATATGCTGATGCAGCGCTACCAGATCGGCGACGGCGACATGGGCAAGCTGTCCCAGGCCATCGAAAACGATGACGCATACTGGTCCGAGGCCGCCGAGGAGGCGGGGATGTCCGTTGAGCAGTACAAGCAGTTCCAGAAGCTCCAGCGGGAGAACGAGGCGCTTTTGCGCCAGCAGCGCCAGCGGCAGAACGACCAGCGGGCGCAGCAGCAGCTCCAGCAGTGGTACGGCGAGGCCGAACAGGTCAAGGGGCTGTACCCCAGCTTCGACCTCAACGCGGAGGTCAAAAATCCCCAGTTCCTCTCCATGCTCCGGGCGGGCGTTCCCGTCCAGCACGCTTATGAAGTGGTCCACATGGACCAGATCAAGGCGGGCGTGGCCGCTATGCAGGCCAAGGCCACGGAGAAGCAGGTGGTGGATGGCATCCGCGCCAAGGGCGCAAGGCCCCAGGAAAACGGCACGACCTCCCAGGGTGCATTTATCGTGAAGGATGATGTTTCCAAGCTGTCCAAGAGGGACCGCGCGGAGATCATCCGCAGAGCTGCACGGGGAGAGCACATCGAGTTTTAAGCCTCTCCCCAGAAGGGAGATTTTAACATGAACACCATCCGCAAATTCATTCTGCTGCCCGTCGCGCTGAACCTGTTTGATGCAGTCATCAACAAGACGACCAGCGCAACCACCGGGAACAACCTTTCCGGCGAGATGAAAACCTTCTACTCCGACTATCTCATTGATATGGCGGAGCCGCTGCTGGTCCATGACCAGTTCGGACAGAAGCACCCCATCCCCAAGAATGGCGGTAAGACCATTGAGTTCCGCAAGTATGACCCCCTGCCCAAGGCCACCACGGCCCTGACCGAAGGTGTGACCCCCGAAGGTCAGAAGCTCAACATGGGCATCATCACCGCGACTGTGGCGCAGTACGGCGGCTTCATCGAGCTGTCCGATATGCTGCTGCTTTCCGCCATCGACAACAACCTGGTGCAGGCCACCAAGCTGCTGGGCAGCCAGGCGGGCCGCACCCTGGACACCATCACCCGCGAGGTGCTGAACGGCGGCACCAACGTGCAGTACGCCGAGGGCCAGGTGGACAGCCGCGCCAACCTGTGCGGCGGCAGCAAGACCGACAGCGAGAACCACTACCTGACCGTGGACGCCGTGCGCCGCGCTGTCCGTTACCTCAAGGTGATGAACGCGCCCAAGATCAACGGCTACTACGCGGGCATCATCCACCCGGATTGCTCCTACGACCTTATGAGTGACCCCAAGTGGGTGAACGTCAAGACCTACTCCGACCCCGACGGCATCTACGAGGGCGAGATCGGACGCATCGAGGGCGTCCGCTTCGTGGAGACCAGCGAGGCCAAGGTCTTTACCCACGCGGGCAAGGACTACGAGACCGGCACCTCCTCCAGCGGCACCGTCACCCCCAAGGCATCCGCCCGTGACGTGTACTCCACCCTCATTCTGGGTGCGGACGCCTACGGCGTGACCGAGATCACCGGCGGCGGTCTCCAGCACATCGTGAAGCAGCTCGGCTCTGCCGGTACTGCCGACCCCCTGGACCAGCGCGCCACCGCAGGCTGGAAAGCCACCAAGGTGGCCGAGCGCCTGGTGGAGGCGTACATGGTCCGCATCGAGACCTGCTCCACCTTCAACAGCTAATCACCGGGGCCGCCTGCTTTACGGCGGGCGGCCCCACATTCTGACCAACAGGAGGTATTTACACTATGGCTGCCAAGAAAGAAGCTGCTGCCAATGAGCAGCAGGTCACCACGCAGGCTACCCCCGCCGCCGAGGCGGAGAACATCATCGCCAAGGCCAAGGCGGAAGCTGCTGCCATTGTGGCAGAGGCCCAGGCCAAAGCCAAGGAGACCCTGGAGGCGGCAAAAGAGACCGCCCCCGCCGCGCCCAAGCCGAACGACCTTGTGCCCATCCGTCTGTTCAAGGACAACGACAAGTACAAGGATGACGTTTTTGTGGCCGTCAATGGCCGCAGTTTCCAGATCAAGCGCGGCGAGACCGTGCAGGTGCCCGCCTATGTGGCGGAGGTCCTGGAGCAGAGCATGGCCCAGGACAACGCCACCGCAAACCTCATTGAGCGCGAGAGCAGCGCCTACGCTGCCGAGGCCAAGGCCCGCAACATCTAACTGAACAGGCACACCGCGAGACCCTAAAAGCGGCTGCGACACGGCGCGGCGAGGTATGGAGGGACCGACCCTTCCGCCCCGCCGCGCCTTTTATCATACAGAAAGGAGGTAGACCCCCTATGGACAGGACCATCAATGTGACCGTGACCGGCGAATTTGTCCGCAAGGACAGCAAGAACGCGGGCGTGCAGGGCGAGGCCAATGTGACCGGCCTGCACATCGTTATGAGCGATGACTGGGAGGCGTTCTCCAAGCGCATCATCTGGCGCAACGCCCTGGGCGAAAGCCCCGTGGCGGTGCTGCTGTACAACAGCGTGGAGGACCTGGTGGCAAAGAAGGACCCGCTGACCTTCGACACGGCCATTCCGGCGGAGCCGCTGGCCCTGGAGGGCTGGTGCAGCTTTACCATTGAGGGCTTCCGGGAGAGCGACCCCACCGCCGTTGCCATCACGGTGACGGACCATCTGCTGGTGAAGCCGAACGACGCCTACACCACGCCGAAAGAGCCGACGCCCACCCAGGCGCAGCAGCTCCAGACCCAGATCGACGGCATTGTACCCCAGGTGAGCACCCTGGTGGGAAACGCCATCGAGGCGCTGGAGCAGGCCGAGGAGGCCGTGAAGGTGTGGGAAGCCTATGACAGCGCAAAGACCTATCTGCCCCTCCAGAAGGTGAGCAGGCTGGGCAGCTCCTACATCTGCAAGGCAGCGTGCAAGGGCGTGGCCCCGGAGCTGGACGTGGCCGGAGGCGTGGAGGGTGCCCACTGGCTGCTTATCGCCTCCAAGGGCGACCAGGGAGAACAGGGCGCAGAGGGACCACAGGGCAAGACCGGCAAGCAGGGCATCCAGGGCGAGCGCGGACTGACCGGCGAGCGCGGCGTCCAGGGCATCCAAGGCATCCAGGGACCCCAGGGCGTTCAAGGCGCTGCTGGCCCGGTTGGACCCACGGGACCGGAAGGACCCCAGGGCGTGCAGGGGCCGCAAGGACCGCGCGGCATCGACGGCGTGGCCGTGCAGACGGCTGGCATGGTCAATTTCAGCGTGACCGACGAGGGGCATCTGCTGTGTACCTACACCGGCAACGAGGCCCCGGACTATTACATCAACGATGCAGGGCATCTATGCCTAAACATCTGACGGAAGGAGGAACCATCTATGCCTACCATTGATCTGGGCAAGGTTGTGGGTCCGCAGGGACCCCAGGGCGTGCAGGGCGCAAGAGGCCCGCAGGGTGCGACCGGCGCTCAAGGCCCGAAGGGAGAGCAGGGCATCCAGGGACCCCAGGGTGAGACCGGGGCCAAGGGCGCGACCGGCGCGACCGGCGCACAGGGACCCGCCGGTGCCGACGGCTCTACCCCTAACATCCAGGTGGGGACGACCACCACGCTGGCCGCCGGAAGTGCGGCCACGGTGAAGCGGCGGGCCGGAAGCCCGGACGCTGCCCCCATCTTCGACTTCGGCATCCCCAAGGGCGCGGACGCCGTAAATCCCGGCGACATGACCAAGGCGGTCTATGACCCCAAGGGCAAGGCCCAGGACATTTTTGCCTATGCAGACCAGAAAATGCCCAAGACGGGCGGCGCGTTCACCGGCGGCGTGTCCGGCGTGTCGCCCACCAGCGGCAGCACCAAGGGCTTCCGCAACATCTACTTCGGCAGCGGCGCTCCCGCCTCCAGCCTGGGGGCCAACGGCGACGTTTACATCAACATCGGATAAGAGGAGGACACGAACATGATTAAAGCAGGCAATCACACCGTCAGCGACAAGGGCTTTACGGTGGTGACGGAGAACATCGGCGGGGTCCCCCGCCAGGCCGTGGTGGCAGAGCTGCCCGGCGGCATCAGCGACGAGGCCCTGGCCGCGTTCTGTGCCGGTCCCATTGAGGTGCTGGCCGAGGACGGCAGCACCACGGCGACCTACACCGGCCCCTTCCGCGTGGTCTCCCACGGGCTGAAACTGACCCGCACCAGCGAGGACAGCGACGTGGCCGCCCTGACGGCCCAGGTGGCGGAGCTGGAGGCCAAGCTGTCCCACGAGAAGAGCGAGAAGGAAAGCGCCCAGAGCGCCCTTGCACGCCTCAACGAACAGCTTACCACCCTCAAGATGACCCTGGAGGCCAACAGCGCGGACAAGGCCGTGGTTGACGAAGCTCCCAGCGCGGACAAGGCCGTGGTTGACAAAGCTCCCGTGGAGGCCATGGATGCGGCGGGCAGCGTGTAAGGACTGGGCGGAGGCTTCCTGCCTGATCTCCAACCTCCTGGCGGAGCTGGAGCAGCCCTGCCGGATATGCCGGGAGGACAGCCTGGTGCTGACCGGGCGCTCCCCCACCGGCGAGACCGTGACCATCCGGCTGGGACCGGACCTGGTGCTGGAGGCAGAGGGCTGCGACGAGCTGCTGGATGCAGCACGAAAGCGAGGGTGCCCCGATGGCTGACAGACAGACCGATGACTTCAAGCTGGGCAACAAGGCGGCTGATATGTGGCTTTACACGGCAGACGCCTGCGCCAATGAGAAGGTCATCCCCAAGAAATACCGCTACACCACCGGAACGGCCCTGATGAACGGTGCAGAGGCCATCTGCTCGTGCATTGAGGGCGCAAACCTCATTGACCTGCGGGAGAGACCGGCGGAGCGGCTGGCGATGCAGCGTGAGGCCCTTTGCGCGTGCAAGAAGCTGGAGCGGAAGATACTGCGGATGGCAGAAAGCAAGCAATACCCCGGCGTGAGCGGCCAAAAGGCCGCGACCTGGAGCAAGGCGGTGATGACGGTGCGCTATATGTGCGCCGCCTGGTACGAGAAGGACCGGAGCCGCGCTGCCCAGGCGAGAGAGGATGTTCGGCGGCGATAGCTGCCTTTCATTGGGGTATAGCCTGTTCGCGCCGTCAACTGGGGCCTGCGCTCCCCGAACTCGAATGACAACAACGCGTACAACATCAACACCGACGGCACCGTGAACAACAACAACGTGTACAACGCCAACTTCGCGCCGCGTCCCGCTCTGATGGAATTACCGTGTACAAGTAGCCCTTGCGGCGAAAGCAGAGGCCCATCATCAAAGGAGGCTATATCCCGTCGTCCGTGGGCATGAACACGGGGGATAAACACATGGCACCGACGCTGCCAGGCTCGCTACCGGGGAAAGCCCCGGACACCTCCGGCGGAGGGAGATACTGGCCGCTATCAGCGATGCCGGACCTGCGCTCCACCATCCGAAAACCAAGCAAGGATGTGTGATATGACCTATCAGGAACTATGCTCCTTTGACACCCTATGGACGGCCTACCACCGGGCCAGACGGTGCAAGAGGGGCAAAAAGAGTACGGCACCCTTTGAGTACAGCGCAATCGAGGAGCTGCTGATACTCTCAAAATCACTTTTGCAAGGGACGCACCAGCCGGACCCGCTGGACGCGTTCTATATCTACGAACCCAAGAAGCGGCTTATCCAGGCCCCGACGTTCCGGGACAAGGTGGTGCAGCACGCGCTCACGGATTACATCGTCTACGACGAGCTGGCCCGGAGCTTCACGCTGAACACCTACGCGGCCCAGTACGGCAAGGGGACCCACTACGGGCTGGAGATGCTGAAACGGCACATGAGGACCTATTTCCTGCGGCGGAAGGGCGCGGACGAGGCAGCACGCAAGGCCGCCGGTCTGCCACACCGGCCCATGGAGGAATGGGACTACGCCGAGGGCTGGGTCATCAAGGGCGACATCCGCCACTTCTTCCAGAGCATCGACCACCGGCGGCTCAAGGCCGCGCTGGAACCCCGGTTTCCCGACCCGGACATCCGGGCGCTGATGTGGCGATACATCGACGCCGTGGACGAGGGCCTGGCCCTGGGACACCAGACGAGCCACATCTACGCGGTGTTCTACGTCAGCTCCTTCATGCACTATGTGGGCGAGAAGCTGCACCTGCCGCTGGCGGGGATGTATATGGACGACTGGTATGTGATTTGCCCGGATAAGGCGACAGCGGTTGAGGCTCTACGCCTTGCAAGGCTTGAATTTGCCAAGCTGGGCCTGGAGCTGAACGACAAGACCAACATCTTCCCCTTGCAAAACGGCATCGACTTCTGCGACTTCCACACCTATCTGACCCGGACGGGCCAGGTGGTCAGCAAGCTGCGCTACTCCTCCATCAAGCGGATGAAGCGACGCATCCGGCTGTGGGAGAAGCAGTACGCAGCGGGCGAGGTGTCGCGGGAGAAAATCATGGAGAGCTTTACCGCCTGGGAGGCACACGCCAAGCACGGCGACACAAAGCAGCTCCGCAGAGAAATGCGGTCCAGGTTGTTGATGGCTCTGGACCGCGCAGACGAGGCCAGGCGGGCGGCGGGCATCCCCGCTGCCCGGCCCGGACCTGACGAAAGGAGAACAAAACGATATGGGACAGTTACTTTCCAATCTGGCAAACGGCAGCCTGGTGAAGCTGGCGGAAAACAGCAAGCCCACCAAGTTCATCAAGCTGGACAATGACCACTACGGCACCGGCACGGGCGTGACCCTTATCCGCAAGGATGCTTTCAGTGAGATCGCATGGAACGCATCCGACAGCAACGACTACAAAAACCGTTACTTCGGCTGCACCCTGGACAACTTCTGTGACGGCATCTGGCCGCTGAAACTGGACGAGAAAATCCGGGAGTGCCTGGTCCCCGTCCCCATTGTGGTGGCGGAGGGCAACCAGGTGGCGACGCTGCACACGATCTACCGCAAGGGCTTTGCCATCTCCTGCACGGAGGCGGGCGTGAGCGGCTGGCAGACGGAGGGCAAGGCGTTCAGCTATTTCTCCGACTTCGCAGAGCGCATCGCCTATTTGGACGAGACGGCGACCGCCGTCTTCTGGGGCCTGCGCTCCCCGTTCTCGAATGGCGACCGCGCGTACGGCATCTACACCGACGGCACCGTGGACAGCGGCCTCGTGTACGACGCCTACTTCGCGCCGCGTCCCGCTTTTAATCTTAAATCTTCTATCGTTGTATCTGACAGCACAGACAGCGATGGATGCTACACGGTTGAGAGCGTGCCGGGCAACGACGGCGGGCTGTATGTGAAGAACAACGGCCTGTGGGTCCGCGCGGTGTAAGAGAAGCACCCAGAAAGCCGGGCGGCGGCGTGCCGCTGCCCGGCAAATTCTATGAGAGGAGGCGGCGGTATGCCGAGCATCAATGAAGTTATCGAACGGGTGAACCGGGCGAGGCCGGACGCCATCGACGACGAGACCAAGGCGGCGTGGCTGCTGGAGCTGGACGGACAGCTCTACCGGGAGACCATCCTGCGGCACCAGCTCACGAGCGGGCGCGGGGCCAAGGGACCCGTCGCCGTCTGCCCCACCTGCGGCGGGACGGAGATCACCTATGACCGGGTGATGGACAGCAACCTGTGTCCGGCGTGCGGCTGGACCGACCTGCCGGACTTTCCCAAGGCGTTCCCGGAGGACGGGGACAAGCCCTTGCTGGTGGAGGCCCCCTACGACGGGCTGTACGACCTGTACCTTATGAGCAAGGTGGACTTCTACAACCGGGAGGCCGACAACTACAACAACTCCGCCCTGGCGTACAACGCAGCGCTGGACGAATGGCGGAAACAGTATCACCGCAGGCACCTGCCCATCGGCGGCGGGGGTCTGACGGGGCTGTTTTAGGAGGAGGGGCGAGATGAACCTGCCATACATGACGGCGGCGACCGGCAAGAACCGCAAGCAAATCATCGCCTTTGCCGGGCTGAACTACGGCCAGGGAGCCGGAGACGGCGAACTGGCAGAGAGTTGGGGCCTCTCCTCCGCCCGCTTCCCGTGCCTCAGTCAGCGGGACGGGCGCAAGACCGCCGGGACCTACACCAGCCCCACGGGGCTGTACGCACGGGGGAAGCTGTGCGTGGTGGACGGGACCGACTTTCTCTATGACGGCAAGGTGGTGGGCCATGTGACTGCGGGCGAAAAGCAGTTTGCCACCATCAACACCAAAATCGTCATTTTCCCCGATAAGGTCTACTACGACACGGAGGCGGAGAAGTTTGGGATGCTGGCGGCGGAATACCCCGGCTTCCCCGGCGACGTGACCTTCACGGCCAACACCCTGACCGTGCCGGAGCAGAGCTACATCAACCAGGCGGCGGAAAACGCAGAGACTAAGGGCAGCGTGGCCGCCGACACATCCATCACCGCCTACACCGGGGCCAGCGTGAACAAGACCACGGGAGCGCTGACTATGAGCGGCGGGACCGCAGGGACCCCAGACAAGCTCAAGGCGGGCGATTACATTCAATACGACTGCGACAGCTCCAAGGAGTACATGGTGGTGCAGAGCAGCGCAAAGCAGAGCGACGGGACCTACCAGATCACCTATCTGCTGCACACGGCGGCGCTGCACAAATACCCAGGCTTCGACGAGCTTTTCAAGGCCGGAGACGCAATCGAAATCTCCGGCTGTACGACCTGCGCCGCGAACAACGGCAGCCACATCATCCGCTCCCTGGAGGCGCGGAAGCTGACCTTCACCAAGGACATCTTCACCAAGACCGGCGTGGAGGCCGGGACGGTGATGCTGGAGCGGAAGGTTCCGGACCTGACGTGCATCTGCGAGTGCGATAACCGCATCTGGGGCGCGGAGGGCAAGACCATCTATGCCAGCGCCCTGGGCGACCCGACCAACTTCTACGTCTACGACGGGGTGTCCACGGACAGCTACGCCGTGGCCGTGGGCACGGAGGGCGAGTTCACCGGGTGCATCGCCTACTCCAGCACGGTGCTGTTCTGGAAAGAGAATTGCCTGCACAAGGTCCTGGGCAGCTATCCGGCGCAGTATGAAATCTACACCTACACGGTGCCCGGCATCCAGAAGGGCAGCGAGAAGTCCCTGGCCGTCATCAACGAGACGCTGTTCTACAAGGGCCGCAACGGCGTGTACGCCTACTCCGGCGGGACCCCGGAGCTGCTGACGGAGAACTTCGGGACCCGGCGCTTCTTCGACGCGGTGGGCGGCACGGACGGCGAGCGCTACTACATCTCCATGCGGACGGAGAAGGGCGACTGGGAGCTGTACGTCTTTGATACGCTGCGGGCCATCTGGCTGCGGGAGGACGCGACCCACGCGCTGGACTGGGCCTATCTGGACGGGACGCTCTACTTCCTGGACGGGGCCACGGGCAAGCTGATGACCACCGGGCAGGACTACTCCGAGGAGGGCCTGGTGAACTGGAGCGCAACGCTGTGCCAGATGGACGAGACGAGCCACGGGCGCAAGTGCTATTCCAAGCTGTACCTGCGGGCGGACCTGGATGCCGGGGCCTGGCTCAAGGTGGAGATCAGCACGGACGGCAAGCCCTTCCGACAGGTGTTCTCCACCCACAACGAGCGGGCCAAGACCCTGCAAGTCCCCATCCTGCCGGTGCGGTGCGACAACTTCCGCATCCGGCTGTCCGGCAAGGGCGGATGCCTGGTCAAGAGCATCATCCGGGAGTTCGCCCTGGGCAGCGAATATTAAGGGGGTGACAGGGCATGGCAACCACCCTCCCCGGCTCCCCTCCTTCGTTTGACCGCAACGACGTGAACGGGACCGTAAAATCTCTGTGCAACTACACCAGAAACCTGCAAGAAAATCTGGACTTCATGCTGGGACAGCTTCAAAAGAGCATGACCGCCATACAGACCAGTGTGGAGGGGCTGAACAGCAAGGTCTCCAGCCTGCAAACCACCCTCTCCGGGGCGCAGCAGAGCGTGAGCACACTGGGCAGCGAGTACAACAAGCTGGCAGCCCGCGTGACGGCGCTGGAGCAGAAAACCAACTGAAAGAGGAGGTAATCCGACATGGCAAAACCCGATATGTCCAGGAACAAAGACCTGGCGGGCAAGACCGTCTCCAAGGGCGGCTACAACATCAGCTATAACGAGAACGGCTATGCCACCAGCGCCATCAAGACCGGAAGCAAGACCGGCAAGGCCGCCGCGCCCAGCGCCGACACGGTGGGCGGCGGCAGCGACCGGGGCAGCTACGGCGGCAGCGTATATGACCAGGAGCATTTTTCCAATGACGAGCTGCGGAGCGCGGCGGAGGTCCGGGCGGCAGCGGCGGCAGGCAAAACGACCTGGGCAGACGCCCACGACTATGTGGAGCGCATCCGCAGCAACTACGGCTATTCCGGCGACAGCGACGGCAGCCGCTACATTCCCCTGGAGATGGGCGGCGGCGGACGAGGAAACGGAGGCGGCGGTTTCTCCTACGAGGCGGCCCCCACCTACACCAGCCGCTACCAGAACCAGATCGACGACCTAACCCGCCAAATCCTTAACCGGGAGGCGTTCAGCTACGACCCGGAGAAGGACCCCACCTATCAGCAGTACAAGGAGAGCTACACGCGCAGCGGCGAGCGGGCGATGCAGGACACCCTGGGGCAGGTCAGCGCCCGCACGGGCGGCCTTGCAAGCAGCTATGCGGGCAGCGCAGCGCAGCAGACCTATGACAACTACATGGGGGCGCTGGCCGATAAAATCCCGGAGCTGAAACAGCTTGCCTACTCCATGTACCAGGACGAGGGCAACACCCAGAGGGCAAACCTGGAAATGCTGGTGGCCCTGGAGCAGGGCGACTACGCCAAGTACGCCGACCTCCTGGCCCAGTACAACACGGACCGGAGCTTCGACTACGGCGTGCATCGGGACAATATCAGCGACGAGCGCTACAACAACGAGTGGAACTATTCCGTGGGCCGGGACCAGATCGCGGACAAGCGCTACGAGGACGAGACCGCCTACAACCGGGAGACCTACAAGGACGAGACGGAGTACAACCGGGCGCTGGCAAAGGCCCAGACCCTCGCGGCGGGCGGCGACTTCTCCGGCTACAAGGCCCTGGGGTACACGGACCAGGAGATCGCGGGCCTCAAGGGCGCATACAACACCACCCAGGCCGGAAAACTGGCCGGGTATTACGCCGACTGGATGAAAAACCAGGGCGGCAGCGACGCCCAGATCGGCAACCGGCACGGGGATAGCTGGATTTATATTCCCGGCCATGGCCGCTTCACCTACGACGAGGTGGAGAACTACGTCAACAGCGGAAAGGTCATCGAGACCTACGACAGCGCGACCAACACCTACACCTACAAGTGGAACGGCAATAAGAAGTAAGGAGGCGGCCCATGGCAAGCGCAAGCGATTTTTTGAAGAAGCGGACGGCGGCGCGGCAGCAGGCCGAGAGCATCCAGAGCAGCGACAAGACCCCTCTGGGCAAGAATGACGACGGCACCGTAACACGGGCGAGCAACTTTCTGCGGAACAAAGCCGCAGAACGCCGGGCCGTCATCGACCAGCAGTACGGCAAGGATGCCTACGGCGGCAGCGGCAGATACGAGGCGGACAAGACCCAGGGCTTCAATTCCTGGCTGGAGAGCGTGAACGGCCTCTCCAGCCAGTTGGGCAGCGACTACCAGAGCCGGGACGGCAAATTCCAGAGTGCCGCAGACTTTGGGAAGTACCGGGATGACAACGACGCCCGCATCAGCGTGATGCAGAACAGGGCCAACGCCTACCGCACCTACTTCCAGGACAACCGGGAGATATACGGAGAGGATGCCGTGAACGGCGTCCTATCCACCCTGGACCAGGGCAGCAAGTACCTGGAGGAGCTGCGGGGCGGGCTGAACAGCGAGTATGACTTCTGGTCCCAGTTCAAGGACGAGAACGACTACAACACCTACCAGCGGGGCAAGGAGTATGCCGCGCTGGCGGAGAAACCCGATTTTGCAGAGAAAAGCCAGTACAAGAGCACGGCCAACGGCCAGGAGAAATTCAACGCATGGAGCGGGACCTACTCCAACAGCGGCTTTGACGACATCGCCTACGACTACATCAACCGCAACGAGGAGGCCCGCAGCCGCCAGATGCTCTCCGACATCCAGAGCAACGCGTCCCTGCTGGGCCTGGACAACAGCGAGCGGCGGGAGATGACGGATGACGAGATCGCCACCTTCAACTACCTGTACGCCCAGGACAGCGCCAACGGCGACGCGGAGCACAAGAACGCCTACGCCTACATCGACTACCTGACCAGCGACCTCAACTACCGCCAGCGGGCCAAGGCAGAGGAGGAATGGGCCGCCTACGCCAAGGAGCACCCGGTGGGGTCCTCTGCGTTCAGCGTGCTGGAAAGCCCTCTCAAGGGCCTTTCCTACCTGGGCCAGGCGGCAGATTACCTCTCCGACGGGGAAATCGACCAGAACGCAGGCTACAACAAGTTCAGCTACATCAACAGCGCCATCCGCAACGAGGTGAACACCATTGTGGAGGACAACTGGGGCGGCGTGGGCAGCTTTGCCTACCAGACCGGCATGAGCATGGGCGACTTCCTGCTGAATACTGCCATCACCGGCGGCAACCAGGCGCTCTCCCTTGCCATCATGGGCACCGGCGCGGCGGCGGATGCCACCATCTCCGCAAAGGACCGGGGCCTGTCCGATAACCAGGCGTTCGCCCTGGGCACCATCGCAGGCGCGGCGGAGATCATCACCGAGAAGGTCAGCCTGGATGCCCTGCTGGACAAAACCGCGCTCACCAAGAGCGCCATGGGCTACTTCCTCAAAAACACCCTGGCCGAGGGCAGCGAGGAAGTGGGCAGCGACATCATCAACCTGGTGGCCGACGTGCTCATTTCCAAGGGCAAGAGCGAGTGGCAGACCTCCATCGACGCCTACGAGGCCGAGGGCATGACCGAGAAGGAGGCGTTCTGGCGGGCCGTCCGGGACCAGGCGGAGAACATGGGCCTGGACTTCCTGGGCGGCGCTGTCTCCGGCGGCGTGATGTCCGGCGCGGGCATCGCCATCAACGCAGGGCTGAATGAATACGGCGCACGGCGCACCGGCGCGGAGTTCCAGGCGATGGGCGACGACGTGGTGCAGGCCACCATCCAGGAAGGGCTTGCAAGCGACCCCAGCACCCAGAGTTACAAGCTGGCCGTGCAGCTCCAGCAGAAGCTCGACGCCGGGCAGACCCTCACCAACGCAGAAATCGGGCGGCTGTACCAGGCCAACGTGCAGGCCATCGACGCGGAGGGCGGCAGCGGCGACCTGCTGCTGCGGGCCGCCGAGGAAGTGACCCAGAAGGGCCGCGTGACCAACAACACCGCCATCGACATTTTGAGCAACCCCACCGCCATCAACACGCTGACGCAGGAGGCTGGGCTGAACATCAGCGAGGACATGAGCAAGTCCCAGCAGCGCAAGGCCGTCAAGAGCGCCGTGGAGGCCCTTGCAAGGACGCAGAGCGACGTTTCCACGAACACGAGGGAAACTGCCCCCGCCGCAACGGAAGCCCGGCAGGCGGCCACGCAGGAGACCGTGCGCCCCGCCATGCAGGTGGAGCAGCAGCGCCCTGCGGCGCAGCAGGCGTATGACATCCGCCGCGTGCGGGACGCTGCGGCCAGCCTGGGCGAGAACGGGGCCAAGGCCCTCTCTGTCAGCTACGACGGCAGCGTGCGGGCCGACGACTACTACGCAGGCTTCGCTTCCTACTACGAGGCGGGCATCTCCGGCATCGACATGGACAAGGTGCAGAGCCGCTATGCCGCGCAGCTCAACCAGGCGCAGCGCTTCGCGGCCTACTCCGCCGGTCAGAACGACGCGGCGGCCTCCCTGGCCCTGGAGCGGGAGGGCGTCAAGAGCGCCACGGTGTACGGCGACGAGGCGGGCTTCGTGCAGTCCGAACATTCCGCCAGTCTGCCCAAGGAGACCGTGCGCTTCTACGACAGCCTGGCCCGTGCCGCCGGGGTGAAAATCCAGATGGCAGAGGCCACCGGCAAGGGCGGCGCAAACGGATGGTACAGCAACGGCATCATCCACATTGCCAACGACGCAGAGAACCCCGGCACCGTGGTGGCAAAGCACGAGATCACCCACCGGATGCAGGAGATGGCCCCGGAGGCATACCGGAAGTACCGCGACTATGCCATGTCCGCGCTGACCGAGTGGGACGGCTCTACCGCCTCCATCGTGGAGCAGTACAAGAGCCGCTACGCCGAGGCAGACATGAACCTCTCCACGGAACAGGCCATGGACGAGATCGCCGCCGACTTCACCGAGGCGCTGACGGTTGACCCGGCCAGGTTTGAGACCCTGGCAAAGGAAAACCGCAGCGTGGCCCGGAAGCTGCTGGACGCCGTGCGGGACTTCATCCGCAAGGTCAAGTCTCTGTTCAAGGGCAACAAGACCGCGCAGAACCAGGCCGCCGCCAACGCATACGGCGTGAGCATCGACACCCTGGAGGAAGCGGCACGCCTCTGGGAGGAGGCACTGAAAGCGACCAGCGAGCAGACGGCAAACAAAAACGCCGCCCAGACGGACGGCGGCACAAAATTCTCTATCAAACGGACCTCTCAAATGACGCTGGCCCAGCAGCTCAAGATGTTTTACGACGGGAAGATGGCCTCCAGCGATGCGTTCTACTTCGGAGTGACCCCTGCGGTGCTGGAGAAGTCCGGCTTTGATGCGCTGCCCCTGGCTATGACCATCGGAGACTTCCGCAAATCCACCCAGAAGAAGCACAACATCCCCCGCCGCGTTCTGAAAAACCTTATGGGCAACCTGGCTTCCCCTCTGTTCTCCTTTGGGAGTGGAGACCGGGCCGGTATCGTTCTGAACGACATCGATGGCGACGGCTACACGCTGCTGGCAGCGCTGGAGCGCGGGACCGATATGGACCGCAAGCCTGTCAATGTCATCAACAGCCTGTACGGCCTGGAGCACCCGGCGGAATGGATTAAGAACCAGATCGACAGCGGGAACGAGTTTGTCCTGTACGATGAAAAAAGAGCAAATGCGTTTCTCCAGACCTACGGCTACATGGCCTCGGTGGGAGATGGCATTCGCTCTACGGGTGAGAGTGTAACCCAGAACGGGGCGGAAGTCAAGACCAAATTTTCTCTCAAGACCCCGGTGGAGGAGACGGACAAGCTGCTGGCCCTGCATAACAAGGACGAGAACAGCATCCTGGCTGCCATCAAGCTGGGCGGCCTGCCCATGCCCTCCATCGCCATTGTAAAAGCCAGGGACGGGCACACCAAGTACGGCCCCATCTCCCTTGTGTTCAGCAAGGACACCATCGACCCGCAGCTATTCCGCGCCAACAAGGTGTACGGTGGCGATGCCTGGACGCCGACAGCTCCGCGAGTAGATTACCCCGTGAACAGCAAAAAGGCATCCCAGGTGGAGCACGAGCTGCACCGGCTGGCCGGGGATGTCTCCGTGGCCGGGGGCATCTTCGGGAACAGCGCCGCCCTGCGCTCTATGGGCATCGACGACACCAGCACCAGGAGCACGGCAGAGCTGGCGGAGAAGCTGGCTTCCACGGACACGGTGCGGGCGGCCTATCTGGCAGACCAGGGCAAGAGCCTGGAGCCGGTGAAGATGGACAAGGTGTGGGACAAGTTCGGTAACGACACCCTGCAAAAGGTGGTTGACCGCCTGGGCGTGAACACGCTGGCTGAAATCGAGGCCAACCTGGAGACCGGCGAGAGCGTGAAGGACGCCCTGGGCGAGAATGCCGAGGTCATCCGCGACATTCTCCGGGACTACTACCGGGAACAGGGCGAACCCATGCTTCGCAGAATGGCCGTCAAGAGGCATTGGACCGACGCGGAGATCAACGAAAGACGGCAGACCCGCATCGACAATTCCATGGACGGCGTTTCCATCTTCACCCTGGAGGACATCGTTCACCACGCATGGGATATGTACCAGGACGGCGGCGCGACCAAGGGCGAAATTGACCGGATGGCTACCTCTGACGCGCTGCGCAGCGCCGTGGATGACCACGCCGTTGAGGAGTGGATTGCCGGGAAGCTGGACGGCCTGCTGGGCGAGGCAGGCGTCTACAATGGCAAGGACCCCTACACCCCCTCCGGCAATCTCCGCAGCTTCTCACAGCTCCACTATGCCTACACCCTGGAGAACATCGTCAAGGCGATGAAGGAGGGCCAGGAGGAGCGCGGCGGCAACACCTGGGGCGCAAGCACCAAGACCCTGCAATCCGTGGCGACGCCGGAATACCGCAGCATCCAGGAGATCAAGGCGGACAGCGGGCGGCTGGGCATGGACGAGGGGGCCGAGTATGAAGCAAAGCTCCAGGCCATTGATGACCAGATCGGCAGCATCATCACGAAGATCAAGCAGGGAAACAAGGCTCATTCCGACAATTCCTTCGTCGAGAGCGACATCATCGGCAGCATCCTGATGGAAACGTCCAAGGGCAAGAGGACGGTGGACGCTATCATGCGGGCCTTCTCCAAGGAGGGGTACAAAATCAGCAGCCAGACGGCCCAGGACATCCAGGCCGTCTACCAGGCGGCGGCGGAAATGCCCACCGGCTACTTTGAGGCCAAGCCCCAGCGGGCCGTCGGCTTCGACGAAGTGCTGGCCGCCGTCATCCCCGATGACAGCAGCAAAAAGCTGCGGGACGGTCTGGAGCAGGCCGGTGTGCGGATGCTGGAATACAAGACCGGAGACGACGCGGACCGCCTTGCCAAGATCAACAGCGTGGAGGGTGCGCGCTTCTCCCTCAAGACCGTTCCCCCTGTGAAGCCGACGAGCGACGACTGGAGGCCGGGGGCAACCTTCGACGAGGTTAAATCCGCCCATCCGACCCTGTTTGCCCTGGACGCCGACGAGGCGGACACCCGCAACCCGACGCAGATTTCCGGCACGGTCAAGAGCTACCGCAAAATTTACGACGCCCTCCAGGCGGAGAACTTCGACGGGACCATCCTGGATGCAAGCTCCGGCCTGGGCTACGGGACCAGAGCCGGGCGCGAGGAGTACGGCTTTGACGTGGACGACATCGAGCCGTTCCCGGATGCCAAGTACCAGCCGAACTACACCGATTACTCCACCCTGGACAAGACCTACGATGTCATCATCAGCAACGCGGTCCTTAACGTCATGCCCCAGGACCTCCGCGACGCTATGGTGGTGAAAATCGGTGAAATGCTGAACCCCGGCGGGCGGGCGTTTATCAACGTGCGCGGCACGGATGTGAAGAACGCCGGGAGCAAGGTCGCCATCAACGACGATCTGATGGAGTATTTCATCTCCAACACCGGCAGCTATCAAAAGGGCTTCACGTCCAAGGAGCTGGTCTCCTACCTCAAGGACGCCCTGGGCGACGGCTTTACCGTGGAACCGACCCGGAAATTCGGCGCTGTCAGCGCCATCGTGACCCGCGACGGAGACAGGCTGTCCCTCAAGGGGCGGGACATCCTCCAGGAGAACGCGGCCTTGCAAGAGGAGAACCGGCTGCTGCGGGAGCAGATGAAGGACTATATCGCCATCCAGCGCCGAAACGGGAAGCTCCAGGAGAGCCGGGACTACTGGCAGGGCCAGACCCGGCGAACCCAGCGCGTGACCACGGACAAAAAGGCCGTGACCGCCGCCGCGAAACAGCTTATCCAGAACTACGGGGCCGACATCGCGGTGAAGGACATCCAGGGAGACCTCCAGAGCCTCTATGACTACATCGCCAGCGGCTACGACGGCAAGGACGAGCTGACCTACACCGAGGCCCGCCGCCGGGCGGAGGACATCGCGCAAACCCTGGTGAGCAACGCGGTGGCCGTGGACAGCGATATGTACGATGCGTACAGCGACCTGCGGGACTACCTGCGGACGACCAAGATCATCTACGGCAAGGAGTACCACGGGGACATCGCAGACTACGGCGATTTCCGCAAGCGGCAGTTCGGACGGCTGAACCTGGGCAGCGAGGGCCACACCAACATCGACCAGGTGTACCAGGAGCTTTCCTCCCGCTGGCCGGAGTTTTTCAGCGAGCAGGAGCAGACCCATCCGACGGACCAGCTTCTCCACATCGTGGAAGTGCTGGACGGCATCAGCGAGATCAACGAGTACAACCCCTTCTCCCGCCACATGGACCAGGCCGTGACCGGCGCGGCGAACGAGATCATGGAGACCTTCTTCGACCTGCCCCAGACGCGAAAGACCTTTGCGGACCGGCAGGCATTGAAGCTGGAGAACGCCAAGGCCAAGGGCCGGGAGCAGGTCCAGAAGGTGCGGGAGCAGTACACCACCCGCCTGGCGGAACTGCGGGAGCAAAACCGGCAGCGGGTACAGAACGCCATCGCCAAGGAGCGGGAGGCCCGCGAGCGGCAGATGGGTGCTCTGAAAGACCGCTATGCGGTCAAGGACGCAGCGGGCCGGGAACGCCGGGCGGCCCGTGAGTTGCGGGCCAAAATCACCCGTCATGCAAGCGCTCTGTCCCAGAAGCTCCTCCGCCCCAGCGACCAGCACCACATCCCGGAGGCCATGCGCGGAAGCGTGGCCGCTATGCTGGAGAGCATCAACCAGGAGAGCCAGTACACCCTCGACGAGAACGGCAAGCGGGTGAAGGACGGCAGCGGCACCCCCACCAAGCGGACCGAGGCGTTCCGCGCCCTCAAGGAGCAGTACGCCAAGATCGTAGCCGAGGGCGGGGATATGGTCATCGACCCCTCCCTGCTGGGCAGCGACGCCGACGGCATCAAGGGCGGCTTCGATGCGGTCATCGCCATGAAGGACATCAAGCTGGCCGACATGAGCGTGGCGCAGCTTCAAACCGTGTGGCAGGTGGTCAAGGCTGTTGAGCACAGCGTGAACACGGCGGGGAAAGTCCTGTCCAAGGCCAAGTACGCCAGGACGGCGGACTGGGCGCAGGCTCTCTCCATCGGGACCAGCAGCCGCCGGGCCAAGAACAGCCTGACCAGCAACCACGCCCTCATTGACCTGGAGACCCCGTACACCTTCTTCTCCCATTACGGAGAGGCGGGCAAGGCGGTCTACCGGATGCTGCGGGACGCGCAGGACCAGCAGCAGCTCATGGTGGACCATGTGGCCGAGGAGGTCCGCAAGATCGTGGACCCCAAGACGGTGAAGAAGCTGGAGGCGACCACGCATACCTTCACCACGGAGCGAGGCGAGGAACTGACCCTTTCCACGGCCCAGGTGATGGAGCTGTACGAGCTGGTGAAGCGCAAGCAGGCCCACGACCACCTGCTCAAGGGCGGCGTGGTCCAGCCAGAGATCAAAACCTCGCAAATCCGGCGCGGCACGGACAGCATCCGCCTGACGGAGGGCGACCTGGCGAACATCACCGGGACGCTGACACCGGAGCAGGTGAAGATCGCGGACGGCCTGCAAGGACTGACCCGTGGCGTGCTGGCCGACTACGGCAACAAGGCCAGCATGGAAGCCTATGGTTATAAGAAGTTCACCGAGAGCGACTACTGGCCCATCAAATCGGCCAAGGAGGGCCTGCACAGCAACATCGAAAAGGGCGGCAACAACACTCGCTCCATTAAGAACATCGGCATGGCAAAGACCACGATGCCCCACGCGAGCAACGCCCTGGACCTGGCGGGCATCTTCACCACCTTTGCCAACCACGCCTCCGACATGACGGACTATGCCTCCTGGCTCTGCACGATGGAGGACATCAACCGCCTGTTCAACTACCAGTTCCGGGACGAGGAGGGCAACCCAACCGGCAAGACCATCAAGGGCCTGCTGGACCGCGTGGGCGGCCCCGGCAGTCAAAAATACTGGCACAACCTGATGGAGGACATCCAGAACGGCATCAACGCCCCCGGCGACAGCCCTATGTGGGACATCGCCGGAAAGACCATCGGCGGCTTCAAGGGCGCAGCCGTGGGCGCGAACATCCGCGTGGTCATCCAGCAGCCCACGGCGTTCTTCCGGGCGGCGGCGGTACTGGACCCCCAGGACATGGCGCGGGGCCTTGCAAGAGGCGTTACGCGGGGCAGCGGATGGAAGAAAGCCCTGCAATACTCCCCCATCGCCATGCGGAAGGATGCGGGCGGCTTCGACATCTCCAGCCCCTACAAGATGACCGAGACGCTGTTCGACAACCGGACGAACGTGCGGAAGCTGAACGACGCCCTTTCCGCCCCTGCGGGTGCGGCGGACGCTGTGACCTGGGGCAAGCTGTGGAACGCCTGCGAGTGGGCCACGGCGCGGGAACACCAGGGCCTCACCAAGGGCAGCGAGGCGTTCTACCGGCAGACGGCAAAGC
>ENA-OZGH01000072-OZGH01000072.1-human-gut-metagenome-genome-assembly--contig:-NODE-72-length-16276-cov-4.401208_pt1 | contig 16276 bp, 9 predicted proteins | sample MGYA00244656_ERZ653658 | MGnify/ENA primary metagenome ERZ653658 (study PRJEB26926, sample SAMN06165074) | human gut metagenome | biome: ENVO:00009003; feature: ENVO:2100002; material: ENVO:00002003...
TGTATAAGAGACAGGAACATTACCGCTTCTATGTTATTGGCAGCAGCAAAGTCTATATAACGTTTGGCATTAGCGGTGGTGGCGCCGTGGCGTTCATCCATCGTCCACGTTTCGACTCCCAGATGCATTCCCCACCAGATACCTACGTATTTCATAGGACGTATCCAGCTCAAATCCCCCTCCAGCACACAAGGCTCATTCAGATTCAGTATCAGGCCGGAGTTTATCAGACCTACCGCTTTGGGAGCTATCTGAATACTGCGCCACGGAGTCACGAAAGTCCCTCCGGCAAAACGGGCTTTCACCCCATCGGGCCAGGAAGCCAGTTCCGATTTGAAGTGACAACCTTCGGTATGCTTCAAAGTCATTTCGGGGAAATCGGTCAAAGCTGCTTCGTGGATACTGGCATATACCCCGTTATCTGTTTTGAAAGTCATCGGGGTATTGGCATTATCCACCTTGCTGACGGGCAGGGTGCGATACAGCAATTCGTAGGTTTCAAAACTGGCGGGAATAGACCATGACTTGCCGTCTTGTGCCAAATTAAATGAAGTGAGCTCATCCATTACGAACACACTGTCCACTTGGGGTACTTGATATTCATAGCGGAAGCCCAGACCGTCATCGAACACGCGGAAACGGAGGGTCAGCTGTGTATTTGCCTGGTCTTTCAAACGCACGGCCATTTCGTTATAATGGTTCCGGATTGATTTATTTTCTCCCCAAGGTTGGGTCCAAGTTTCATCCTTTGTGGTGTACTCGGTACTTTCTATCAGAAAACCTTTGGAAAGATTTACCCCGTCACGGCCTTCAAAGCCCATAACGGAGGGGGTGATGAATGGATTCCCTCCTACAGAAACTCCGTAGGTCATCTCTCCCGCTTCATTGAGATTGAATACTAATTTTATATTGCCATCCGGCGATGTTAATTCCGTGGGACGGGAACATCCGCAAAACACAACTAACAAAAATAATACATAGTAACTGTATGTCTTCATACTATTAAATTGGATTAATGATACAAATATAGAACAATTAAGTAAGGTATCACACTTATCGAAGGAGGAAAATTATTTTAAATGGGAGAAGATTACATATAATGAGAAGTATCAACAGAATAAAATAACAAACGCCGATAAAGCCCTTTTGAAGACTCTACCGGCGTAAGTTCACCTATTAAAAAAATCAGAATTCCAAGTCAGCCAACTGAGGATTATGATCGGAAAGCAAAGCTTCCGGTACTTCAGCCGGTATCTCACAGTTCTTTACCAGAACTTGCGGAGTGACAAAGATGAAATCAATCTTTTCACAATCCTCGGCCGGAATACGGGCAAAATCATGAAAAGTATAATCAACGCCGGTCACACGGGCAGCCGTCTTATAAGCATCCTTCATCACAAACTCGTTGGTAGTGATCGTTTCGTATGCATCGCTCGCATCGGTCACATTAAAGTCACCCGTAACCACTGCGGGGCGTTCGCCTACGATCTCTTTTATCTTACGGATAATGAGCAATGCGCTTTGACGGCGGGCCTCTTCACCCACATGGTCAAAATGAGTATTGACAGCCATGAATATCTTTCCGGTAGCCTTGTCCTTAAATTTTGCCCAAGTGGCGATACGGACACAAACCGCATCCCATCCCATCATTCCTACGCTATCGGGATTTTCGGCCAACCAGAAAGTATTGGAGTCCAACACCTCATATTTGTCCTTACGATAGAATAGCGGCGCATATTCACCTGCTGTCTTCCCGTCATCACGTCCCACACCGATACCATCGTATTCGGGCAAGCCTGCGCGAAGATCCTGAAACTGGTTATGCAAGACTTCCTGCATACCGACAATATCCAGCTCATGGTCCTTAATAAACTGGCACACACGGTCTTTCCGATATTGCCAATTGTTCAAACTGTCTTGCGGATTGTCATAACGGACATTAAAAGTAGCCCAACGAACGTCGGTCTTCTTCTCTTCCGCACAGCCGCCCAATAACAGGACGGCTGCCAATAAAAATAGAATTTGCTTCATTTTGTTTCTTTTTATGTTCCCTAGGATACAAAGATAGCAATTTCTATCGGAAATTATTCGGAGTATGCCACTGACCTTTATCATTCATCGTATCGGCCACATCCCACCATACACGGCTACCCTGGTTCACATTGCCCGGTTTATTAGGGTTACGGGACTCGCTGTTAGGATAGTTGATGCGTTTGATAAGCTTGCCGGACGCCACTTCTCCATTGGAATTGTTTCCATTAACCGGAGCCAGCAGATAACGCGGATAGTCGGTACGACGCACTTCTGCCCATCCTTCATTTCCATTCGGGAAAACGGCAATCCACTTCTGAGTAATAATCTGTTCCAATTGTTCTTCCTTACTACCACCGGCAAATGCTTTTACGCCATCCAGATGACTGATGTATTCATTGGCCTTGTCCGCATCAATTTCATAATAATCCATAGATGCCTTGATACCTTTCAAATAAAGAGCTTCAGCAGTTTCATCCACCAATGACGGCCAGCGCAATGCTGCTTCCGCTTTCAGGAACAAACTTTCAGAATACCCCATCCAGACTATTTCACGGGCCAGATTCCACCAATAATCCTTGTTCATGGCATCAGATGACAGAATACAACGGTTGGCAGAGTATCTGTTCAGATAAGAGCCACCTACATTGGTTTCTCCATTCATCACCCCGTTGAAATCTCTCTTCAGATTCTCTGTGGGAAGCGGACTGGTAGTCAACGAATCAAACGGAGTAGGACGGAACCATAAAACTTCACAACGAGGGTCGAGATAACAATTCTCAGAATTCTCATTGAAAGTAACGGCATCGGCTGCCGCCGCACCTTCTTTCAAGGCCTGATTCTTATAAGCCCGTTCCATTTCTTTCGACAATACAGCATTGCCGGTCCAGCTGAACAACAATGCGTATATATTTTCATTACCGCCGGCGATATACTGACGTTTTGGAGTCTGCTTCATATTGTCATCCTGGCTTTGCATCAGACCAGCCGGATCTGTCAAAGCTGCTTTTGCCTGAGTCTGGGCCAATTCCGGATTTACATTGGATACACGCAAAGCAAGGCGCAAACGCAGTGTGTTGGCAAAACGACGCCATTTGTCCACATCACCTCCATAGCATTTGTCATTGTCACCTAAATCATACTGACTGACAGCAGGAAGATTTTCCTGGTGCAACTCTGTTATAGCCTGATCCAACAGCTGGAAAAGGATATTATAGACCTCTTTCTGAGGCGTATAAGACACATTTTCTTCCGGCGGCATAGCTCCCTTCACATAATAAGCGACGGGAATATCTCCGTAAGTATCTGTCTGCATGGACAACAAGAAAGCATAATAAATGCGGGTAATATAGAATGCCATATGATAATAATCCTTATTACAGAAATAGAATGTCTTGACCAACTGACTGTATTCCGAAGTGCTGCGGTCATCATAGAAATGCTTCCATCGGCTGGCCGACCATCCATCCGTATAAGAATAGGTAGGCGCCTGATTCACAAAGCCGCTGACATTGTTTCCCCAATAACCGGCATAGATATCATGAGTCAGATTGGTCGTTGTCTGATAATCATTGTAAAGACCTTCGTAGGTGAAATTGGCAAAAATACTTCCGATAGCGCCTTCCATCCCTTTCAAACTTGCCATGGCATTGTCTGTCAAGGTGTAATCAATGTCTATTCCATCGGCCGATACATTCTCCACAGTCGGGTCGTAAATCGGTGCGTAAGGATTTGTATTCAATTCCTCAAAATCATGGCATCCGGCCAGAGCCAGCAATGAGCATAAGGCTACGGATTTATATAATTTGATTTTCATAATCAGTTTTTCCTTTTAATTAATTAGAAACCTAAGTTGATAGAAATACCGAAAGTACGTGTAAACGGCAACGATGCATAGTCAATGGCTTGTGAGAACATCGTAGTGTCATAGCCGCCTTCGGGGCTTGTACCCGGCGTGTGCTTCATCAGATAACACAAGTTACGTGCTACAAATGAAACATTCAGCGAGTTGACAGGAGTCTTCTTCAGCATAGATGAAGGGAATGAATAGCCGATTGACAATTCTTTCAGTTTAATGAATGAAGCATCGTAGATGAAATCCTCAGCCTGCAATGAGCCGTAGTATTCTGAGGCGGAAACCTGTTTTGTATTCACCTCGCCTGATTCTGTCACACCGGGGAATACCATCATATAGTTGTTTTCCTCACCACGGTTCAAGGTACGTTTAGCCAAACCGTTTCCGGTAGCCAGCATCTCGGAATAAGAGAAGATATCACCACCGAATTTCATATCAAACAGTGCGGACAGTGTAATCCCCTTATAAGTAAAGGTAGGAGATACAGACATGGTCAGCTTTGGCTGGATATTACCGATAGGTTTGTTCACATATTCGGACTCATTGGTCACAGTCATGGGCAACCCATTTTCATTTACGATAATATCACCGTTTTCATTGCGCTTATAAAGCGATGTAGCATAAATCTCGCCTAATTTGTGTCCGGCGCGTGTACCTACTTTTACAGGGAAGTTTCCATCACCGTTAAAGAACATATAGTTCACATTTTCTTCCGGAGCCAGTTCTTTCACCTTCGATACGTTGTGAGCCATATTCACATTCAAGTCAAAAGCAAAATCCTTTGTTTCTACCAGAGTGGAATACAACATCAGTTCCACGCCTTGATTGGTTACCATACCTGCATTTACCCATTGTCCTCCACTCCAGGGAGCTGCTGCGGGTACTTTCATAATCTGGTTCTTTGTCTTGCTGTAATAATAAGTAAAATCAAATCCCAGGCGATTGTTCAAGAACTTCATATCCAGACCCGCTTCGTAAGAAGTCGCGATTTCAGGCTTCAACTGGTCGTTCATCTTCACATTGTCTTTGGTCGGGGTCAATACACCATTATCGAATTTGAAAGAGTAGGTATTGTATAACTGATAAGGGCTTGTATCCTTACCTACCTGTGCGGCAGACAGACGTGCCTTGGCAAATGTCACCCAGCTTGGCAACGGTTTGTCGATGGAGCGCAAAAAGTCGGAAACTACGAAACTGAGGTTGGCAGACGGATAGAAGAAAGAATTGTTACCTGACGGAAGAGTGGATGACCAGTCGTTACGAGCTGTCAAATCCAAAGACAGATATTCCTTCCATGCCATCTGTACAGAGCCGAACACTGAGTTCATGGCACGCTTGTAACCATCCTCACTACCGGTTCTCAACAAATTGGCCGCATTCAGCATCCAATTACCTTTATCCACCATATTACCTACGCCCACACCCAAAGTTTCCGAACGCTGGTACATAAAGTTACCACCGACATTGAAGCCCAGACGGAAGTTATCAGTCAACTGACGGTCACCCATCAAAATGACTTCAGCATTTGACTCGAAGAAGTTTTCTTCACTACGGTCCATTGAGTCATTCGTAATCATGGAAGTATTGGCTTCTCCATTGATACCATCACCCGCATTGGTGCTTTGCACTCTGGTGCGGTAGTAGTCAAAAGCGTATTTGGCAGACAGATGCAGCCAATCTGTGAAATTGATTTTCATGCTATAATATCCGAAAGCACGCCAGCGTTCATCTGAATTCTGACGCTGATGCAATACATAATAAGGATTACGGATACTGGCAGTAGGCCCTGTCCAATTCACATGCGCATGAGTTTCATCAGAATATTGTTTCAAGTCATCCAGACGGACGTTGTTAGGGATTCTCATCAACTGGGAAATAGCACCGTAATCTCCATACAGTGGACGGTTATCGGCTTTTGTACGTGAAAGAGAAATCTTTCCGTCCATAGACACCCATTTGTTCAATTCCGTTCCTGCATTCAGGTCGGCATTCACACGGCTCAAACTTTCAGTGGGGAATACACCGTCATTATCTGAGTATCCGAAAGAAGTACGGAAATGTGATTTCTCTGTACCGTTGCTGATAGATACGTTATGCGTATGCGAGAAACCGGTATCAAAATAATCTTTCAACTTATCCCCATAGTTAGAGTAAGCGTAAGTTTCTCCGTTCCAAGCCTCTTTCATGCTTCCATCCAATACCGGGCCCCAGCTTCCGCTATCCGTTTTGTCATACACCGCAGTCTTGGCATCTTTTGTATCAATATGTCCTTGTCCGTAACGGCGTTGCATATCCAATGTCTCGCCGATAGCTGTCCAAGTGAAGTTACCACTATAACGGATTCCGAAACCATCTTTCTTACTGCCTTTCTTTGTCGTAATCAAGATAACGCCATTACCTGCACGTGAACCGTAAAGAGCAGCCGCATTCGGACCCTTCAAAACAGAAATACTCTCGATATCATCCGGATTAATGTCCATGGAAGCGCTACCACGGTCAACACCATCATAGCGGGATGCGCTTGAAGTGCTAGTGTCGCTGAAAGGAACGCCATCCACAATCCATAACGGCTGATTGTTGTCGGTAAGAGAAGAGTTACCACGAATGGTGATTTTCGTAGAACCACCTAAACCTGTAGCCGAAGTATTCATCTGAAGACCTGCCACCTTACCTTGCAAGGCACTGGTCACAGACGGGTCACCTGTCTTGTTCAGTTCATCACTTTTCAGTTCCTGAACCGCATAACCCAACATCTTCTTCTCACGTTTGATCCCCAAAGCGGTTACCACCACTTCGCCAATCTGCTGTGTATCTTCCTGCATGGTTACATTCAGTACATTCTTGCCATCGGGCTTCAATGTTTCCGAACGGTAACCAATGTATGAGAACACAATCTCGCCATTTCCGGGAACCGACAAAGAATAGTTACCTTCAAAGTCAGTAATCGTACCGGCTGTAGGGTTTCCTTTCACTTGTACGTTTACACCAATCAAGGCCTCTCCTGTCGCATCAACCACTGTTCCGGTCACTGTATGTTCCTGTCCTGTCTGTTGAGGTGTCTGAGGTTCTCCGGGTGCTGAAAGATAGACAATATTATCCTCTATCTTGTAGGTGATTCCCTTGCCTTGCAAAGCTGCATCAAGTACAGACTGCAATGAACCGTTCTTTACATCAATGGCATTCACCGGCGTTTCAGCCAGTTTGTCATCATAGAAAAACTGATAGTTAGACTGTGATTTGATGTTCTTGATTACCGCTCCAAGAGTTGTCTTGGGAGTTGAAAGAACAATTTGTGCGCGGGTCCATTGCATGGGTGCAGCCACAAACAAAAGAATCAAAAGCGCCCTGAGTAATTTGGGCTTTCTCATTAATTGATTGCCTTTCATAATTTATTAAATTAGTTAACACTGACTTATTTTTCTCCAGTGAAGGGGTTCTCATGCCCCTTTCGAGAATAAAAACAGGCAGCTAAAAGAAAACACTTACTCAATCTTGTTCTTTTTTCTAAATTTTCCAGAAAAAAGCAGAGGAAAGGCAAAAGTAGTAATATCATCGGACTTTGACGTATAGAAGAAATACTTAAAAAGAAAAAGGGGATGTACTCTTGCAATGCTGCCAAAAGAGAACATCCCCCTCCAACCTCTCTTTATAAGAGAGAAGTGCATGGTGAAACTTTTATTTTACTTTTTCGTCTTTTGAAAATGAATAAGGCAAATCACTTTCTTGTGTTCCACGTTGCATATTCGGACGGTCGGTCATCTTGAAATCGATAACACCACCTTGTAACAATTCATTGTGTTTCAAATAATTCTTGGTATAAACAGTACCGTTTACACGCATTTCATCTACATATCGGTTGGTATCGCTGTTATCCGGTGCGGTTATTACCAAGTTCTTTCCGTTTTCAAAATGCAGTGTCGCTTTCTTGAACAACGGAGCACCCAGAATATATTCATCTGTACCGGGACATACCGGATAGAATCCTAATGCAGAGAATACATACCATGCCGAAGTCTGTCCATTATCCTCGTCACCGCAATATCCGTCAGGTCCGGCTGTATACATACGGTTCATCACCTCACGCAACCAATATTGGGCTTTCCAAGGCTGACCCGCATAATCATACATATAAATCATGTGCTGAATGGGCTGGTTTCCATGTGCATAGTTACCCATATTCATAACTGTCATTTCACGGATTTCATGAATCACCTGTCCATAATAGCTATCATCAAAGATAGGGGGAACCGAAAAGACAGAATCAAGCATGGTAACAAACATTTCCTTACCTCCCATCAAGTCAATCAAGCCTTGGGGATCATGGAATACAGACCAAGAATAGTGCCAGCTGTTTCCTTCCGTAAAGTCACCTCCCCACTTCAACGGTGAGAATTTAGGAGCGAATTTGCCGTCCTTCTGCTTGCCGCGCATCAGCTTGCTTTCCGAATCAAACAGGTTCTTGTAATTCATGGCACGCTTGGCAAAGAGTGCGATTTCCTTCTTCGGACGTTTCAATTCTTTCGCCAGCTGATAAATACACCAGTCATCGTATGCATATTCCAATGTACGGGCTGCATTCTCATGAATCTTCACATCACAAGGCACATAGCCCAGCTTGTTATAATATTCATATCCCAGACGTCCGGTAGAAGAAACTTCAGGATGTACGGCTTCCGTTCCATGAATCAGTCCTTTGTATAATGTTTCCACATCTTCCACACGTACTCCTTTCAGATAAGCATCGACCAAGATAGAAGCTGAATTATTGCCGACCATGCAACCACGATGACCGGGGCTGGCCCATTCGGGGAAGAAGCCGCTTTCCTTATAAGTATTAATCAAACCTTCCTGTATTTCCTGATTTACCGAAGGATACATCAGGTTCAAGAAAGGGAACAAGCAACGGAATGTATCCCAGAATCCTGTATCCGTATACATATATCCCGGTAATGTTTCCCCATTGTAAGGACTGTAATGAACAGGCTGCCCATTGGCATCCAGTTCATAGAATTTACGCGGGAACAACAAGGAACGGTACAAGCAAGAATAGAAAGTACGGTATTGATCCAATGTTCCACCTTCCACTTCTACTTTACCTAAGACCTCATTCCAGGCATCTTTACCTTTCTGTACCAATACTTCAAAACTGTCACCACCCAATTCCTTCAGATTCTGAATTGCTTGTTCAGGACTGATGAATGAAGAAGCGACACGGGCATGAACTACTTCGCCTTTCTTTGTCTTGAAACCGATAACGGCTCCGGTATGGAAATCAGTCTGCTCCAGTTTACCTTCTTTCAAGGTTACAGGAACACTGCCGTCCGGTTTTTCAGGCTGTACATCGTTAGAGAACGTAGCCTCATAAGTAAACGGCTTATCAAACTCAATAACGAAATAATTCTTGAAGTTGGCAGGAACACCACCACTGTTGCGAGTGGTATAGCCCACAATTTTGTTTTCTCCGGGAATCACCTTGATAGATGAGCCACGATCAAAAGCATCAACCACTACGTATGAGTCATTTTCAGGAAAAGTAAAGCGGAACATAACGGCACGTTCCGTAGGAACCATTTCAGTCACCACATCATGTTCTGCCAAATAAACCTTATAATAATAAGGTTTTGCAATTTCAGCTTTATGAGAGAACCAACTTGCACGCTTGTCTTCCTCAAATTCCGGTTTTCCAGTTACGGGCATGATGGAAAATTGACCATAGTCATTAATCCACGGACTGGGCTGATGGGTTTGTTTGAAACCACGGATTTTATTAGCCGTATAAACATACTGCCATCCGTCCCCCATCTTTCCTGTCTGGGGAGTCCAGAAATTCATACCCCACGGGCGGGATATGGCAGGATAAGTATTTCCTGTAGAGAGTTCAAAGGAAGACTGTGTACCTACCAACGGACTCACATAGTCTGCATAATCCTTTGCCTGCACAAACAGTGTAACACACAGGACTGCAACTGATAGAAATAATTTTTTCATGATATTGTTATTTGGGTTAAGTTATACTTTTTAATTCTTTATCTGTTTTCCCCATTCCGTCGGTACGGAGCTCATGGTAATCTCCATCGTTCCCCCACGTACTATGTCATTATGGGTAAAGAAAGGAACATCCAGCGGTTTTCCGTTCAACAAAACCGACTCAATATACTTATTGGTCTTCGAATTATTGTGGGTACGGATAACGAAAGTCTTGCGGTCGGGCAGATTAATCGTCACCTCCTCAAACAACGGACGTCCGATAGAATAAACCGGCTTGCCGGGACATACCTGATAGAAGCCCATGGAGTTCAAAATATACCATGCAGACATCTGACCGCAATCTTCATTACCCGACAAGCCGTCAGGAGCATTGAAATACTGGTTATACAGCACACTGTCAACCAATTCCTGAGTACGCCATGGACGGTTTACATAGTTATACATGTGAGTAATGTGATGACTCGGCTCATTGCCATGCGCATACTGGCCTATCAGTCCTGTGATATCAGCAGAGGTAGCCTCTCCTTCCAACTGGGAAGAAACCGTAAACAAAGAATCCAGCTTTCCAACGAAAGCATCCTCTCCACCCATCAACTTCACCAATCCCGGAATATCATGCGGAACAAACCAAGTCCACTGCCATGCAGTTCCTTCACAATAATCATCATTACGGTGATTGGAAGAACGGGGATTGAACGGGGTACGCCATTCACCTTTACTATCCAATCCACGCATGAAACGGGTGGTAGGATCAAAATAAAATTCGTACGCATCCGCAAAACGGGCATATTTCTCCTTGGTTTCAGTATCTCCCAGGCTGTCTGCCAACACGGAAATACACCAGTCATCGTATGCATATTCCAACGCTTTCGCAACCGATTCATTCTCACGATCACACGGGATATAGCCAAGGGTATTCTTATAGTAACGAGCCTTAGGCATTACATAAGGAATCAGCCAACCGGGAGCGACAATGCCGGTCGTATCATATTCCGCCGCACGCAAACATGCCTTGTAAGCTTCCTGCACATCAAAATCGCGATATCCCTTCACATAAGAATCGGCTACCAACGAAGCCGCATGATACCCTACCATCGTTCCGGTATAATTGGATACACAATCCCATTTCGGGAAAATACCACCTTCTTGATGCTTCTTTATCAATGAACGGATAAACTCCGTATTCAACTGAGGATCGACAATAGTCAGTAACGGATGTAACGCACGGAAAGTATCCCACAAAGAGAAAATGGTATAAACCGGATGTTTCATGTCGGTGGTATGCACTTTCAAATCCATTCCCAAGTAACGCCCGTCTACATCAGTAAACAGATTGGGACTTAGGAAAGCATGATACATAGCCGTATAGAAAATGGCACGCTGGTCTTCATTATTGGTTTTGACTGCAATCTTTGACAGGCATTCATTCCATTTCTTCTTAGCATCGGCACGCACTCCATCAAAATTCCAACCGGGCATCTCAGCCTGGAGGTTCTTATAAGCACCTTCCGCATCAACAGAAGAGATAGAGAACTTAGCCAGCACTTGTTCGTCTTTCGCCGTTTCAAAATGCAAAAGCATTTTGCATACAGGAATCTGTTTGTCATTTTCCTGAACAGTATCCGTGTACAAGGTATACGTAAAGGGTTTGGAAAATACGGCATAAAAATAAAGATCCTGCCGGTATGCCCAATAGGCACTGCGTTTGCGCCCCCGCAACACAGTATCATTCACTGCCTCCACTTCCATTACCTGATTGATTTGTTGCTGAATATTATAGTCCATATCCAAGATAAATCCAGACTCCTTACTTTCCGGAAAAGTATACCGATGCATTGCCGCACGCTCTGTCGAAGTCAGTTCGGCTTTTACCCCGTATGTATCCAGAAAAACAGAATAATATCCCGGTTCGGCATATTCCTTTTCATGAGAAAAAGCCGATGCGAAAGGACGCTTCTGGCTTTCTGTTCCCAAGAAATCAGTACGCTGCACACCTACAGTCGGCATCAACAGGAAATCTCCGAAATCCGCACACCCGGTACCACTAAGACGTGTATGGGCAAAGCCATTGATCGTAGTATCTTCATAATAATATCCGGAACAGGAATCCCAACCGTCAATACGAGTATCTGGTCCCGGCTGTATCATGCCATGGGGAACCATAGCACCCGGATGGGTATGTCCATGGCCTCCTGTACCAATAAAAGAGTTGACATAATGGGTGTAATCATTCATTTCATTGCCCTCAGAATCACATGCGGTGAAACACAATAACCCTAGAAGACAGCCGCTTAAGAGCATGTTGATTTTCATAGTTCTTTATTTAAAAATTATTTCGTTTCCGATGAGATAAATATATTGTTATCATCTACTTTCTTATAATTGAAAGGAATAGAGTTACGCAAAGAATTCAGCACAGACTCTATATTATCTTTCTTTTTCAGCACTCCTGAATAAGTATTGGTACTGTCTACATCCGGTGAAAGGATAATCTTCACCCCATAGAACCGTTCCAATGCTGCCGCAATCTGGAAAATAGATGATTTTTCAAATGGAATCAAATCATTATGCCAGACTATCTCCATCTTGGGATCGACCTGTTTTACCTGCATCCGCCCTGTCACCCTGTTTAAAACAGCCTTTTGTCCCGGTAACAAAGTAATTCTGCCTTTATCTGATTTATCTTTTACCTCAACTTCCCCCTCTACCAGAGTCGTTTCAGCAAAACTGTTATCCGGACGGCATTTTATATTGAAAGAGGTTCCCAAGACCCTGACATCCATTGCCTGGCTTTTTACCGTAAAAGGTTTCTCATGATTACGTGCTACTTCAAAATAAGCTTCTCCATCCAGATATACATGACGTTCCTTTCCTTCAAAAGCACGCGGATATTTTAAAACAGACGACTGGTTCAACCATACTTTTGTCCCGTCAGGCAACAACATCTCACGCACTTGTCCATGAGCAGCCGATGCTACCACCAATTCCTCCGCTTTATTCCGGAACCAATAGGCCAATCCCGCAGCCAGCACCATCACACCCACTATAGCAGCTGCATAACGCAACACACTTCTAAGCTTGAACACCTCTTGTTTCTTCTGATTTTCCCGTTTCAATCTTCTACCCAACCTGCGCTCTGCCCTCACTACCAGATTTTCCTCCTCAAAGGGGAATTTACCTAACTGATAAATCTCCTCCATACGGAATAACTCTCCGGCATTCTCATCAGATTCTTTCATCCATTCATTGATAAGAACAAAATCCTCCTCCGAGCATCGGTTTTCCAAATACCTGATAATAATATCTTCGTTAAGTTTACTCATCTTTTTCCCTATTCATATAGTAAACAATTCAACTTGTAAAAACACTTAGCAGTTTTGCTGAAAATATAATCAATGACAATAATAAATGGCTGAGACGTTCGCGCAAAAATTTCAAGGCCTTATACATATGTGCCTCTACGGTACGTAAAGAAATGCCAAGAGTATCAGCGATTTCCTTGTTTTTCATATCATGAAGATAGCTCAGTTTAAACACCTCCTTACATTTATCCGGCAATTCATTAATCGCTTCAAAAATTTCCTGACGTAATTCCTGATTCTCTATCTTTTTAATAACTTCAGCATGATCCGGCTGGTAATATTGCAATTTTCGTTCATAGATTTCTATCATTGCCGCACTGTAGTTATTCTCTATAACCTGATGCTTCAATAAATTTATAGCCTTGGTATATACAGAACGATAAAGGAAAGCTAAAATCTGCTCTCCTATGACGACTGAATCTCTCCGCCTCCACAACTCCACAAAAACATCCTGCACTACATCTTCGGCTTCTTCGGTACCGACCAGCCGTGTCGCATAAAACAACAGCTTAGGATAGCATTGACGAAAGACGGCCTTATAGGTGTCATCAAGTTCCTCGTTCATATTATATAATTCACCTTTGTATGAGGAGGGAGCCAATGTTCCAAATAACGATCCAATCATCCACTGCAGGGGTAGAAAGCTTCCGCTCATCATACAATTTTCACGCAGATTCAACCCGCCTCTACAGCAAAACGATAACAACAAATATCACTTTTAACTCACCTCCTGTACAATTCTTAATAAGTTGAACCAATTATTATCTATCTATACCAAATATTTCCCGGTTCCGGACCCATTTCAAATTCTACAGTAGCACCATCCATTATTTGCCGGTGTGTGATATAGCTCTTATCGTATGGTTGCCCATTTACTTTCACCGACTGGATATAGATATTTTCACGACTTACTCCAGGGGCCAGTACTGTGAACGTTTTTCCATTATCCAAATGCATCTGTATTTCGGAGAACAACGGCGTACCAATCTCATATTCACCACTTACCGGATTGACAGGATAAAATCCCATAGCACTGAATACATACCAAGCAGACATCTGTCCACAATCCTCATTACCACACAGTCCGGCAGGTGCATTGAAATAAAGGTCATGCATGACCTGCGCCGCATACTTCTGAGTTTTCCAAGGCTGACGTACCTTATTATATAGATAAATCACATGATGGCTAGGCTCATTACCATGAGCATACTGGCCAATCATACCTGTACTGAAAAGAGGCAAATCTGCATTACCAGCCGGGATATAAGTAAACATACTATCCAACTTTTCTGTAAAACGATCCTTACCACCAGTCAAGGCAATTAACCCCTTAATATCCTGCTGTACAGACCAAAAGTACTGCCAACCGTTACTTTCACAAATATGGGCAGTGTAGTCATCCGGGCTGAAATTAGGTTGGAATACTCCTTTATCATCTATCGGCTGCATGAAGCTTGACGCCGGATTGAACACATTGCGATAATTCTGAGAACGCTTGTAGAATTCGTCCGCTAATTGAGTCCTCCCCATCTTCCGGGCCATTTCGGCTATGCAATAATCATCAAAAGCATATTCTAATGTCTTGGAAAGCGACCAATTTTCCGCATTATATTCATCCTTTATATTATAAGGTATATATCCTAACTTTTTATACAGACCAATGCCGCGATAATTATCCAAATTAGCAGTAGTCACACAAGCCTCCAATGCCTTCTCAGCATCAAAATCACCAATACCTTTCAAATAAGCATCAACAATAACAGGCACAGCATGGTAGCCAATCATCATATCAGTCTCACTTCCCCAAAAGTTCCATACCGGCAAACGTCCGTTCTGTTCATAAAAAGCAATGAATGATTTCACCATATCATTGACACGTTGAGGTTCCGTATAAGTAAATAACGGATGTGCGGCACGATAAGTATCCCACAATGAAAAGGTTCCATAATTCACCCAACCATCCGTCTGATGAATTTTCTTATCGGGACCATAATAAGCCCCGTCCACATCACTATAAATAGTCGGGGCAATCATTGTATGATACAATGCTGTATAAAAATTAACCTTATCGTCCTTGTTATCACCTGTTACCTCTATTTTTCCCAACTGACGGTTCCAATTATCTTTAGTTTCAGCCAAATATTTATCGAAATCATTGTGAGGTGCTTCAGCCGCCATGTTTTTAGCAGCACCTTCCATGCTTACTCCCGAAAGAGCAGTACTCAGAACAATCTGCTCTCCTTTTTCCGTATCAAAATTAAAACGGGCGATATAAGCCGTACCTACACGTTTACCTTTCAAAGCAATGGCAGTAGTATCCATCTCTACCGAGGCAAACGGTTTGGAGAAACGAGTGCGGAAATACACATGCTGGCCTCTTGCCCATCCTTCGGAAAAACGATATCCCTGAATGGTGCATGAGTCAATTATCTCAATATAAGAATCATTGGTAAAGTCCCAATTCATCGCTTTCTTCAGATTCAGAAAGACAGCCGACTCTCCTTCAGGAAACGTATAACGCTGGATGCCGCAACGCTCTGTAGCAGTTAATTCCACATTGATATCATAATCTTTCAGCAACACGCGATAATAACCAGCTGAAGCCTCTTCATCCGCATGAGAGAATTTGGAATAGATGCCTAAAGGAGCTTCCGCTTCCTGATAAGGCAAAGTAACAGGCATAAAAGAGATATCATACAAGTCTCCGGCTCCCGTCCCCGACAAATGGGTATGACTGAATCCGGCAATCGTACTGTCCGGATAAAAATAGCCGGAAATACGGTCCCATCCGGGCAAGCCGTTATCCGGACTAAGTTGTACCATTCCGAAAGGCGCTTGCGCTCCCGGATAAGTATTGCCGGTAAAATCGGTTCCGATAAACGGATTCACCAATTGGGTATAATCGGTTGACGGCTGGGTTTGTTTATTGGACACACAGGCTCCAAATGCCACTAAAGAAATGAATAGCGCGAGAACAGGTGTTTTCATACTTAAGAGGTTTTTCATTATTACTTTGTTACAAAAATACACATTATAATAA
>ENA-OZGH01000105-OZGH01000105.1-human-gut-metagenome-genome-assembly--contig:-NODE-105-length-13565-cov-5.510141_pt1 | contig 13565 bp, 10 predicted proteins | sample MGYA00244656_ERZ653658 | MGnify/ENA primary metagenome ERZ653658 (study PRJEB26926, sample SAMN06165074) | human gut metagenome | biome: ENVO:00009003; feature: ENVO:2100002; material: ENVO:00002003...
TGTGTATAAGAGACAGCTTCGGATGTGGAGGAACTGTCATTCAAGGCTGCCGGAGAAAGCAAGGAAGTGACAATTACAGCATCCGGTGAATACAGTGTCAGTGCCGCTCCGGCCGGTTTCACAGTTGTTGGTACCGATGACGGTTTGAAAGTTACCGCTGAAAAGAATACCGGCGGCAAAGCGAAAGCAGGAAACCTGGTTGTGACACTGGATTCCGACAAGACGAAGAAGGTGACCATCGCATTGTCACAAGTAGCAACTGACGTAGAAGCCGAATAGCAATGGCAAAGCTGAAGTATCTTGTAATTCACTGCACGGCCACGCCTGAAGGGCGCGAAGTCAGCGGTGCTGAAATCCGTGCCTGGCACACGAACCCGGTATCAAAGGGCGGCCGCGGCTGGAAACAGGTGGGTTATACTGACTTGTTCCATCTGAATGGCGGCGTGGAGCGTCTGGTGGACAACAACGAGGACGCGAACGTGGACCCCTGGGAAATCACCAACGGCGTGTCTGGCTACAATTCCGTGAGCCGCCATATCGTGTATGCCGGCGGTTGTGAAAAGGACGGCCGGACTCCCAAGGACACGCGTACGGTGTGCCAGAAGCGTGCGCTTGAGAAGTACGTGAAAGACTTCCACCGCCGTTTCCCTGATGTCCGTATCGTGGGGCATAACGAACTGGCGGCCAAAGCCTGCCCCAGTTTTGACGTGCGTAAGTGGCTTGTTTCAATAGGTATCAGACAATAATAAACGGCAAGAAGATGGACACCCTGATAAATTTTTTAATGTTCGCCCTCCCCGGCGGTTTTGTCGGAAGCATCTTCACCTGGCTGTTCGGCCGGCGCAAGCGTGACAACGACATGCTGTCCCAGCTTCAGGCGTCCATCAACCTGCTGAGTGAGGAGAACCGCAAGATTCTGGAGGAGAACGTGCAGCTCCGGCGTGAGAATGCCGACCTGAAGGCGAACCAGGAGGAGATGATCCTGAAGCTGTCATGCCTGACGAAAGAGGTCGAGCGGTTAAGAAAAGTAATAAGTAAACAATCGGTAAATGATGAAAGACAGAATCCGGGGGTGGACCCCCGTAATCCTATTATTGCTCACCGTGTTCCTGCTGGCAGGATGCGGCACGTCCAAAGAGAGCCGGGTCCTTCAGAGACAGGGCACGGTGCGGACGGAGAGAATGACAGACAGCGCCGCCGTGTCCGCGGACGTGGCAGTAACAGCGGCGCGCAAAATGCAGGAACTTTTGGCGGATCGCCGGAGTTCGACCCTGATGCAGGAATCGGTTCCGGCACAGGAGGCGGCTTTGAAGATTCCCTTCCAGAACCTCCTTGACCTTCCCGAGGGTGCCGGTTACCGGCACCGGGACGGGCGTGCCTCGGTCGATATCCGCAGGCAGGGGGATTCCCTGACGGTCACCGGGCATTGCGACTCACTCATGCGTCGCTGCCTGTTCTATGAGGAAGAGGTTTTCCGAAGGCAGGTCCGGGAAGACAGCCTGCTGCAAACAGTTGAATTCTATAAGCAGGAACTGGTGCGTATCCGTAACGAAACCGAGCAGGACATAACAGAGGTCAAAACGGAGTTCAAACAGCGTTTTTCCCCCGTTAAAATCGCCTTCATTGCCTTTATCGCCGGTGTGGCTTCCGGCATAGTATTAACCTTTTTAAGAAAGAGACGACTGTATGAAAAATAATAAGAATTTCATTTATGGCATCGCCGTTGTTACGTTCGGTGCCATGACTATCGGCTGGATCGAGAAGGGCAGCTGGGACTGGGGCGGCACGAAGCCCGAGAGTGTCGATATTGAAGCCGAGCAGGTTCCCGACGCTCCCGTGTTGACGCTCTTGCAGAAGAACGGGCAGGTATCGCCTACGTTCAACCTTATCCAGTTGGACTATAAGAACATCAAGGCCGTGCTTGGCGGCACGCTTGTAGGACCGGAAGATGCTCCGACCGGGTGGAAGGCCCCGACCGAACTGGTGCAGCTTTCCGGTCCCTGGACCATCAAGTTCGTATCCGGTCAGACGATGTCCATCCCGAACGGCACGATTCTGGCGAACCTTGGGGGCAAGCTGACGCTTACGGAGGTTTCCAAAATCGAATGCCAGCTGAAGGTGAACAAGCCCGAGGACGGTTCCTCCCCCTACGAGATCAACAATACCGCGGCAGTGGAGGGATAGCGCATGGACGAGCGTGAAGCGAGAAAGGTGCAGAGGGAGGCGTCCGAGGCATTGCTTGACCTGGGTGTCTCCCTTCCCCTGAAGGAGTGGCGCCTGCCTTTCATGAAACGCCCCGTCCGATGGAGGGTGACCATGCGGCGCCCGCGTCTTGCCGGCCAGATATGCATCGTGAGGCTCTACCTCTCGATGGGCGTTTCCCCTGAGGAGGTTTCCGCCTTTTCCGGGCGTGAGCGGCTGGAGTTTCTGGCACGGAACGGAGGCAAGGTTTCCCGCATGGTGGCCCATACCCTTTGCCGCGGCCCGGTGAGCCGGCGTCTTCTTGTCCGGCCCGTGGCATGGTTCCTGCGTGAGGCTGTGGAGCACCGTTTCCTGATGGGCGCCCTGGAGAAGTTCATCAGCCTGATGGGCAGCGAGTCTTTTACGAGTATTATCAGCTCGATCGATCGGGCGAACCCGATGAAGTTGAGAATGAGCCAAAGAAGGAAGGGGAGTTAAGGACCGAGTTTGAAGGTTCCCATAGCCCCTTCGGTTTTATCTGGAACATCGCGAGCGCCACGGGCTGGACGGTGGAGTACATCCTGGAGAAGGTGAACTACCAGACGCTCATCCTGATGCTGTCTGACGCCCCGCGTTATGTCCGCCGCCGGGTGAAATCCGGTGATCCCGAAAATACCTCCCGGGGTGAGGTCGATCCGGAAGCCGCCGCCCGTGAAGCCGGTGACATAGTGAATTTTTTTCAAAGCAATTTAGAACTGTAAACGATGAAGCCCGTAGAAATCGAATTCTTGATGAAGGACAACCTGACGAGGGGCCTTGACAAGGCCGGCCTGGCCGTCGATATCCTTGCCGAGAAGGCCGGGAAGGCCGCCGCTGGCATCAACGCGCGGATTGAGGAGCAGAGGAAGGTCATCGACCGGGTGAATTCCGACCTGCACCGGATGGAAACGCAGCTCCAGAACATGAAGCCGGGGCCGGCACAGGCGGAACTTGCCGCCGACGTGACAGCCTGCCGCAAGGTCCTGGAAGAAGAGCGTGCGGCCCTTGAAGGGCTCGAGAAGGAACACCGCGAGGCGGAGAAAAGCGTCCGGAACCTCCGTAAGGAATACGAACGTATCTCCCTGGAGGAAGAACGCGCCGCGGCCGGTAGCAAGAGCCTGACCGACAAGATCCGGGAACAGAAGGAAGTCATCGGGCAGATTGAAAGCGACATCAAGTCGCTGGAAAAGGCTTATCAGGGAGCTGCTCCCGGCAAGGCGAAGGTGACCGCCCTGGATGAACTGAACGCCGCGAAGAAGGCGCTTGAGGAGGAAAAAGGCGCCCTTGCCGGGCTCCAGGCTGAACAGGAGAAGACGCGTGCGAGTAGCAAGCGTCTTTCCATGCAGCTGCGTGAGCTCCAGGACAGCATGGCCCGCATGCGCTTGGAAGGGAAGCAGAACACAGAGGAGTACCGGAAGATGGCGCAGCAGGCCGCGCTCCTTTCCGACACGCTCGCCGACCTGAACACCCAGACGAAAATCCTCTCGAATGATGACGCGAACCTCCAGGGCTTCATGTCCGGCGTGAGCGGCCTTGCCGGGCTGTTCACCACCGCTACCGGCGCGCTGTCGCTTTTCGCCTCGGAGAACGAGAACCTGGCAAGGATACAAACCCGCGTCCAGAGCGTGATGGCCATCACGATGGGGCTCCAGCAGGTGTTCAACACCCTGAACAAGGATTCCGCCTTCCGCCTGGTGACGGTCGTGAAGATGAAGAACCTGCTGACGGCCGCCAATACCCGGCTGGCTGTCGCCCTGGGTATTTCCACCGGTGCCGCGCAGGCCCTGATGGCCACGCTTACGCTGGGGCTTTCGGCCGTTATCACGGGACTTGTCGTCGCCTGGGACCGATATTCCACCGCGCAGGAGAAAGCGGCGGAGAAAGCCCGGGAAATGGTAAAAATCGAGTCCGACGGCCGTGCACAGATGATCAAGACCCGTTTCGAGATTGAAAGCACGCTGAGGGGCCTGAAAAAGTTCACCGGCACGAAGGACGAGGAAAAGGCCAAGGTGGAGGAACTGAACCGCAAGTACGGCGAGAGTTTCGGGTATTACGATACGGTCGCCCAGTGGTATGACATCCTCCAGCAGAAAGGTGAGAAATATATCCAGATGCTTTTCCTCCAGGCCAAGGTGCAGAGCCTGGTGAACAAGGCCACTGAGGCGGACGAGAAGGTGAACGAGATCAAGGCAAGCAAGCCGGAAGACGTGGACGGCTCTATGGGCTGGTTCGCGCGCATGGGGCTTTACATGGCCCAAAGCGAGTCGTACGGGCAGGTGGACGCGCAGTCCATGATATCGGAGTATAACGAGAAGGCGAAGGAAAAGGCGGTACGTGAGGCCGAGGAAATCCGCGACGGCTATCTGGCCGAAGCCCGGAAGCTCCAGGAGGAGTATCTGGATATCGGCAAGGAGTTCGACCTGGGTGACCATGCAAAACCCGACCCGAATGCCGCCAAAAAGGAGCAACAGTCGGAAGAGCAGCGTGCCTCGGAACTTCTGAAGCTCCAGATGAAGAACCGCCAGGCAGAGATCGACCTTCTGAAGGAGAGCGGCGAGAAACGCCGCCGCCAGATCCGCCTGAACTATGACAAGGAGATCGCCGAACTTGCCACCCAGGAGAAGAAGTGGAAGGACGCGCAGAAGGGCAAACTGACCGATGAGCAGGAATCCACCCTGAAAGAGGCGCGGGAGAAGGCCGCGGCGGCACGTGACGGCGACCTGGCAAAGGTGACCCGGGAGGAAAATGACGCCACCCGCCAGTCGATGCTCGACTACCTGAAGGAATACGGGACATACCAGCAGAAGAAGCTGGCTATTGCCCAGGAATACGCGGAGAAAATCCGCAAGGCGCAGGAAGCGGGCAACTATGGCGAAGTATTACGTCTCGGTCGCCAGCAGAAGGAAGAGACTGCCGCCGCCGAGATTGCCAGCCTGAAAGCGGATATCGACTGGGACGGCCTTTTTGGCAACTTCGGCGGGCTGCTTGAAGAGCAGCTGCGTCCCACGCTGGAAAAGTTGAGGAAATATGCCGCTTCCGATGAGTATAAAAACGCATCCGCCGAGGACAAACAGGTGATCAGCGAACTGATCGCGAAGCTGGAGGACCGGAGCGCGGGCGGTATTAACCGGAACATGTTCAGGGATGTCTCCCGTGACCTTTCCGCCTACCAGGTGACCCTGCGTGACCTGACGGATGCCAAGGAAAGGGAGAAGGCCGCTGCCGATGAACTGGTGACAGCCCAGGAAAGACTGAAGAAAGCCACTGAAAGCGGCGACCCTGCCGCCGTGAAAGAGGCGGAGGAACTGGTGGCTACCGCCGGGGAGGCTTTCGACGCGGCCTCGGCGAGCGTGGCCGCCCTGACGGAGGCGAACGACAAGGCTGCCCAGAACCTGCGTACGTCCAGCACGAACGCCGTGTCATCCCTTACCGGTCTTGCCGAGGGTCTCCAGAGCCTGAAATCCGGTTCCCTTGCGGGCGTGGCCCAGGGACTGGGCAAATTGGGCGAGGCGACGAAGAATATGGACGGTGTGATGGGCAGCGTGGGCAGCACCCTTGCCGAGACGTTTTCAAACGGCGGGATCATCGGGCAGATCATCGCGGCGGTGCTTTCCATCCTTGACGTACTGAAGGAAGGCATCGGCTATATCGTCAGCTCCCTTATCGATTCCATTCTCGACGCGGTGAACGGCATACTGAAGAATATCCTTTCCGGTGAACTGTTCACGCAGATCGGCAGTTCTCTGTTCTACGGGGTGAGGGACATTCTGGACACGGTGACCTTCGGCCTGTTCTCCTCGCACGGCAACGCCAAGGAGGTGAATGCGCTGGTGGACCGTCTTACCGAATCGAACAAGTACCTGACCACCGCCATCGAGAAGCTGACCGACGAGATGGCCAGCTCCGGCGGCGCCCGTTCCACCGAATACTACCGGAGCGCCTATGACAAACAGAAGCAGAAAATCGAGAACGACCGCCAGATGCTCGCGGCAAAGATGGGATACCACAGTTCGCACCACTCGAACAACTACTACATCGGCAAGGCCATGAGCAGCGGTGACTGGGACACGGTTTCCGCCTACCTGGGCAAATCGGTACGGGATACCGGTTCCCTCTGGAGCCTTTCCCCCGAGGAGCTTGCCCGGCTCCAGGAACTTCCCGACATCTGGGAGAAGCTCCATTCGGGCAAGTACGACCAGAGCCAGTGGCTTGACGAGTACGTCTCTGACGCGAACACGCTGCTGGAACTCCAGCAGCAATGGCAGGAAGCCATCACGGACACCTCCTTCGACGGTATCCGTAGCGGCATGAAGGAGCTTCTGAAGGATTTCGGTACGGACTCCAAGGACGTGATCGCGAGCGTGGACGAGTTCATGGAGAACGCCATCCTGAAGTCCATCGTGAACGGCACCTATTCGGACGAGCTGAAGAAATGGCAGGAGACGTTCGCCGAGTTCATGAGCGACGGTATCCTGTCGGAGGAGGAGGCCGACATCCTGCGCGGCCGTTACACGGACATTTTCGAGCGTGCCCGTGCCAAGAAGGACGAGATGTTCTCCTCAGCCGGTATCACGGAGGAAGGGAAGTCCACGACGCAGACCGGCCGTGCCGGCGGTTTTGCGGCCATGTCGCAGGACCAGGGCACGAAGCTGGAGGGCATGTTCACCTCGGGGCTGAACCACTGGGTGAGCATTGACGAGAAGACCGAGGACGTGGCCGGCCGCATGGCCAGCGCCGAGGGCCATCTGGCAAAGATTGCGGAGAATACCGGTAAAAGCGCCGGTTTCCTCAGCGAGATAAAGGAAGATATAAAACGAATCATACGTGACGGACTAAGAATGAAATCATCATGAGCATGGAACCAATCATGGGCGGCCTGTTCCTTGTGAACGGCACCGATATCTGGACGGAGTACGGCGTATTCCTGACTGAAGAGAAGCGCGGCGGGCGTGACAACCTGAAGGCCATCCTTGCCGCGAGCAAGACGAAAGCGCACACCGCCGTGGACATACGCGAGGAGAACGGTGAGAAATACTCCGACCGGCTGACTGTGGCCAATGAAGCGCGCGACATCACGCTGACCTTTGCCCTTTACGCCCCGACCAAAAGGGAGTGGCTGGAGAGATACATGTCCTTCATCTCCTTCCTGAAAACCGGCGACAAAGGCTGGCTGTCGCTCTATCTTCCGCAGCTGGAGCTGACGCTGCGCGTGCATTACCTGGAGTGTCCCGGCTTCACGCCGCTGACCTACCTCTGGAGGGAAGGGGTGCAGGCAGGCCGCTTCAAGGTAAAGTTCCGGGAACCCGAACCAATCATTTAAACAACGTTCAAACACCATTCGAACATGCTTTTAACGGTATATGACAAAAACGGGACAATGAAGGCGTCCCTTTCTCCGGATGACAACTCGACGCAGGTGAAGGCGATCCAGTCGGACAATGTGCTGACGCTCTCCTTCACCCTGTACGAGTATGTGGCGCTGGAGGTGAACGACCATGTGGATTTCTGCGGCGAACGTTACTGGCTTCAGGAGCGTTACCTTCCCTGTGAGCGCAGTACCCAGGAGTGGAAATACGACGTGAAGTTCTACGGGATCGAGAGCCTTGCCAAACGTTTCCTCGTCCTGAACGTGGTGGACGGCGACCCGGAGGCGGTATTCACGCTGACCGCCCCGCCGCGGGAGCACGTGGAGCTGATCGTGAAATCCATCAATGACGGCATGGAAGGCGCCATGGTATGGAAGGTGGGTCGCGTGGAGGGCACGGAGAACGTGGTGATCGACTACCGTGGCAAGTACTGCCACGAGGCGCTGAAGGAGCTGGCGGGCAAGGTCCCCGGCGCCGAGTGGTGGGTGGAGGAGGGGGCGGTGAACCTCTGCCGCTGCGAGCGTGGCGAGGAGGTTACCCTGGCATACGGGAAAGGGTTGACGGGCCTGGAACGTGACAAGGCCGACGGGGTGAAGTTCTACACGCGCCTGTTCCCGACGGGCAGCGACCGTAACATCGACCCGGAGAAATACGGCCACAGCCGCCTGCAGCTTCCCGGCGGCTCCAAGTTCGTGGACACGGACGTGGAGCGGTACGGCATCATCCACCATTACGAGCGGGAGGCCTTCGCGCACATCTACCCCCGGCGCGTGGGCACGGTGACCTCGGTGCGCAGCGAGCGTGTGACGGGTGAGGACGGCAAGGAGTTTGTGATCTGGTATTTCCGGGATGACACGCTGGACTTCAACCCTAACAGTTACGAGATCAGGGAGAAGGTCAAACGTGTGTCGTTCCAGGAAGGCAGCGAGCTTGCCGGTCTTGGTACGGAGGAGGACGGCTCCTACTATTTCGAGGTGAATTTCGACAGCGGTACCCGTGAGTTCGAGATTATCACCATCTGGCCGTATGATGACGGCAAGCAGCTTCCCGGCGACCGCCTTGTCCCGAAGGCCGGCGACAGGTATATCCTCTGGAATATCCGTATGCCTGACGAATACTATGCTCTTGCCGAGGAGGAATACCTGGCCGCCGTCCGCCGTTACAACGCCGAGCATGCCGTTGACGTTTCAGTGTACAAGGCCCCCACCGACCATGTCCATATCGAGTCGTCCGGCATTGACCTCTATCCCGGCCGCCGCGTACGTCTTGAAAGTGCCGAGTATTTTCCCGAGACCGGTTTCCGCGTCAGCCGTGTGACGAAGATCACACGCAAGGTGACGCTCCCCTCGCAGATGGATCTGGAAATCGGCGATTCGCTCTCCACCGGTGCCATGGAGCAGATAAACGACAGCATCGGCGAGGTGAGGGAGCATGTCCTTCATCTGAACGGCAGCGTTCCCGACCTTGTCCGTTCCTGGGAGACCACCCCCGCTTCCGACTATAACGTGGCCTCCTTCAAGATGCTGCTCAAGCAGATTGCCGACCGTGCGTTGAGCCGCCTGAACCCCGACGAAGCGAAGGCGTATATAAATTTCATGCGTGGCCTGGGCGTATGCGGCAAGCTGTTCAATGACATTCTGCGTGTCGGCGACAAACTGGAAGCCAGCAACCAAAGCGTTTATTCTTCCCTGCGTACAGACAAGGAAATCGAAAAGGCTATCGAAGAACTGGACGACAAATATTTAAGGAAAGACATAGAGGATACGGCCAGGGAGTTGATTAACTTCCTGAAGGGTATCAACGTCAAAGGCGCCGGCGTGTTCCATGACAGTATTAATTCGCCTGACTTCGTTTCCGGGTTCCTGAACGGTAAGGGTTGGGCTGTCTTGTTGCGTGAGGTTATGAACGTCGCTGGTGCAAAGGAAAAGAAGTCCTACGCCGAATTCGACGAGGTTACAATCCGGGGGGCGCTGCGTGTCTTTGAAATGATAATAAACCAACTGAAAGGCGAAGGGGACAACAGCGTTTTTTCGGGCATGATGAAAGTTGATCACGTCGACCTGGAGAACAAAAAGATATACCTTGATACCGGAGGCGGGCTTCTTTATAACCCGTTTTGGGTTGATGACTGCCTGGAATGTCAGCGCTATGGCGGCCGTCCTTCCGCTGGTAACGACTACAACGTTACCAAACATTATGAACTGGTTGTTTCCGCCACCGGCATGGGATCGGACAGCGACGGCGAAAAGCGCCTGGACTGGATCACGTACAACGCTTTCAGCGGGAACGAGGCCGACATAAAGAAGGGCGACGTCCTGGTCCGCATGGACAACCTGACGAACCCCGACCGCAAGGGCATCATCATGAACATGACGGTGGGCGCCTTCGCCCCTTATATCGACGTGCTTTACGGTGCGAAGACCGATCCAGACGACGCCGTCAAAAGCCGTTTTGGAAACCTGGCCGGTGTTTATAACGCCTGGTTCGGCTGGCTGACGGGCTTCGGCGCCTTTATACAGAACCTCTATGCGATCGGTGAGTTCCACTTTAAAAACGGTGAGAACATACAGACCCGGCTTGACATGATGGAGAACCTTTTCCGTGTTGATATGCAGAACAAGACGTACAACATGTCTGAGAAGGACAACTTCCTGAAGAACGCCAGCTTCACCGAGAACATGGACGGCTGGCAGCGTGAAAACCTGATCCGGGCATATACCGCCGGGGGCAAGCTGCTTATGTTTAACCGTAACCTATTCGCCCAAAAGGAAAAGGTCGCCGGTATCGTGAACCTGGACGGTCGCAACGTGCTGCGCATAAAGAACAGCGGCATACGTCAGGCAAATGCGGACGTGAGGAAGCCGGACCCGGCTACCAGCGTTTTATACCTGACATTCAAATACCTCTGTAAGAGCGCCGGCACGCTGACGGCCGGTTTTGAAGGTTCCTCCCAGGGCGAAGGCCGGCTTCCGTTTGTCCGGGTTGAACTGTCGGAAAGCGTTGAGACGGAAAGCCTGGAATATACCGGCACGTGGGACGGTGTGGGCGATTTCGTGCTGCGTTTCACCGGTGACGTGTATATCGACGTGCTGGCTCTTACCAACCGCCCGCTGGAAGACTTTAAAATCGAAGTCTCCACGAAGTTTGTGCAGACCGCCGAAAAAATAGCCCTGCTGGGTGAAAGGATAGACAACACCGACAAGACGGTTACCGGCCTGGGTATAGAACTGGACGCTGCAAACGAAAATATACGGCTTTGGGGTGAAAAGACCGATAAAATAAATTCAACGGTCACACAAATTGGCATTGATCTGGACATGGCCGAAGAAAAGCTGGATTTGTACGTCAGAAAGACGGATGACATAAATAACACGGTTTCCGATTTGGGGCTTCGCCTGGCGGCCGCCGAAGGTGAACTGGAACTGTTTTCCAAGTTTGAGGACAAGGCGAACGGACTTTTTACCAGCCTGGGTAACCGTATGAATTCGGCTGAAGGCACACTGGAAACCTACGCCACCCGGTTGAACAGCCTGGACGGTACGACTATCAGCCTGGGCAACCGTATGAGCGCCGCCGAAGGCACGCTGGAAACCTACGTGACTAAAACAAACGCCATTGACGGAAGCCTTACGAGCATGGGCACCCGTATGAACGCCGTGGAAAAGAGGTTCACGAACTACGTGCTGACGGACACCTTTAACGGGACGGTAGGCGATATCAACGTCACCCTGAACCGTCACTGGTCTGCGATTGAACAAACAGATAAGAATCTTCTGCTTTCGATAAACAAGTCGACGGGCTACCCGCTGAACAAAGACGTGAAGTTTGTAAAAGGCATGAACGGCATTTCCCGGTATAATAATTCGGGGGGCGAAGCCGTAACAGTTAAGCGCCTTTGCATCTATACAGGCAGTTCGGTTCCTTCGGGTTCCAACGCTCCGGCGGCCGGCTGGACCACCGACGCCATTCGTGCCGCTCACGTGGGGGACGTTTATTACAATTCTTCCACCGGCACATGGTACACTTATACTACGTCCTACGCCTGGACGGCAAAGGCACCCGAATTCGGGACTGTTCCGGCAGAACAGGCAGCCGTTATCCGTATTCAAAAAGTAGTCGGAAATTCCAGTCCCGGTTTAGGTGGTTTTACATTCTCCACCCCGTCCCGTGCAAACGCTGTCTTTGAAGCCCGCTTCACCGCCAAAATTCCGGCCGGCTACCGGCTGAACTTTGCCAGTAACGCAACCGGAACCGGCGGTCGTAGTATGTGGATCACAGACAACGCCGGAACCGGCGGCTGGAAAGAATACCGGTACCAGATTTTTTGTGGCGCTTCGGGCAGTTTTTCGACGACGAATTTTTTCTATCTGACAAAGGACGTTCCGACCGGGCAGACAAACAACGATAATAATACAGTCGTAACTTGGTACCTGAAGGAAGGAACCGTTTTCGATCTGTCTGGATATGAAGATCCGGTAACATATATCAACTTGACGGAAGACCTGGCAAAGATCAAGGCTAAACGCATTGAACTGGAAGGGCTTGTCACAGCAAACAATAATTTTAAAGTATTGGAAGACGGCAGTATCGAAACAAAAAATGCGAAGATAGCCGGCTATTTATATTGTCCTTTTATAAGTATTGAAGAAAGTGACGCTATTTTACAGGGAAGTGCGGCTTCGTGGGAAAATACATATCTCTTGAATACAAACTTATATCTGGACGTGACCTTTAATACGGTGATATTGCCTGTTGCCGAAAGATACGCCGGTGCCCGTGTCCTCCTTATGGACTCCCACTTTATAAAGACAAGAACCTGGACGCCTCCGACACGAATAAAGACACAAGACGGCAGCGCTATTTTTTCCGGTCTGTTCTGCTCAATGAGCAGTAATGAAACACATGCCGCTGATTATATAACCATTGATGCGGGTGTGGTTGAATTAGTCCTTCAGAAAATCCCTGAACGGAATTATAACACAGGGGAGACTATCGGATATACTTATCGGTGGGTATTGATTAATAACAGTTGCAGGGGCTTATTCTTAAATGCAGATTATTAACAAATAAAATAGTTTTGAATATGACAAAAACGATTGATTTTAGCAAAATCCCGGTGGAACTCCGGTTCGGTGAAATGATAGAAACTGATATGCGTCGTTCGTTGGGTAACGCTATAAACCGCAATACTTCGGACATCGGGCTGGCTGACTTCGCCCGGAAAATCTTCTATTCGGCTGAACCTGTCGAAGTTCCGGCTGAATATGCCGGGGAAATTTCCCGGATCGTCACCCGTGACGAATACCTGCTGGCACCGGCAAAAGTGGCCGTCCTGTCCCTGATCCGTGAAGTGATGCCACCGGCTGTTCCAGCAGAAGACAACGTAAATAATAAACCCCTAAAACGGAAAAGAAAATGAAAAAAGTAGAGGAACAAAGAACGAAGACTTTTCAGTCTGAAGTAAAGAACACCGGTATCGTGATAAACTACCGTGCGACCCTGGTACCTATTGAAACCGGTGAAGAAGTCGCCAACGTTTACGGTACCATCGTGAAGGATAACAAGAACGTGGGCAGCGTCAGCTACGACAAGGCGGCCGACCGGATGCACACCAGTTTTGAACCGTTTTCCGCCACCACGGCCGCCGAAAGAAAGTCCGTTTCCTTGGTTGCCGCTTTGGACGTGGCCGAAATCATCCTGAACAAGTAAGGGGGGGATTATGGCCTACAAGCGTGAGGAACTGGACTATATAGCCGCCCAACTCTTACCGGTGGTGCTGGAAAAACTGGGCGTGGAAGCACAAGGCGTTTCGGAAGTTGAGGTCGTGAGCGACCTGACCGGCATTTTCTCCCTTCCGGCCTACAAGAAGGTCGGCGGTGTTGAAAAGGTCGTGGAAGCGCCGGTTTCCCTGCTTCAGGACATCGCCCTGGATAGCGTGAATGAAGCTACCGAGAACGCTAAGGCGGCCACCGGCGAAGC
>ENA-OZGH01000109-OZGH01000109.1-human-gut-metagenome-genome-assembly--contig:-NODE-109-length-13245-cov-4.986657_pt1 | contig 13245 bp, 14 predicted proteins | sample MGYA00244656_ERZ653658 | MGnify/ENA primary metagenome ERZ653658 (study PRJEB26926, sample SAMN06165074) | human gut metagenome | biome: ENVO:00009003; feature: ENVO:2100002; material: ENVO:00002003...
ACATTAAGGAGCATTTTGTTAATGCGTACCACCGAGTCAGAGATATAGAGTTGCAATTTTGCCGGGTGCGTCGCGTCGGCGTTATCGGAGAAATTATAGATTTGCTGGTTGGTCGCGCCCTGCGCGTATGTCTCGCCGATAAGGGCGCGGCTCTGCAAGTCGGAAATGCTCCCGGCTATATCCTGCGTCTTGTTGGCAATCGTCACCGTGACATTTCCCGGGTCGCCCTCTGCATCCGATTTCTCCACGCGGACGATACGGGTACGGAGGTTAATCCCGTCGGCCTCGTCCACGACGCGGACGATTTCGCCCGGGCGGAACTTGGAAAACTTATCGCCGGTCAGACGGTGGAGGTCGATAGCCCCGATTTCATAGCTCACATACGGCTCCTTGAGCCCGGCGAGTATCTGCTCGGCGTATGCCTTGAGGTTTTCCGCCACTTGATACCGCGAGTCTACGAGGATAGTCGAACACAAGCCGTATCGCTCGATGCTTAAAGCGTCCTCGACGTATGGAACGCCGCCGTTCGCCGACTCTATCGTCAGTTGGTTTACACCCTCGCCGTATCCGAGCGCATAGACGCGGTTTGCGATACTGGTCGCGTCCGTCGTCTTTTTGATGTTCGTCATATTCTTTGCGTATCGGATTTCGCTTTTGAGTGCCTCCGTCGGCGCGGTGAGCGAGAGCGTCCACGGGTAGACGGTCGTATCCCACGACCAAAGGTATTCACTATCGAAGCACTCCGGCACGGCAAAGAGCGCCGCGAGGAGCGTCGAGTTTTCCCAATTATATTCAAAATAGCGTTTGAAATCGCAAGCCCCGAGTTTCCAGTTTTGCCGGGTCTGCCGTGCGAGAATGTAATTGAGAACGTCGGCTGTCTTTACGCCGGAGCCGCCGCATTGATGATACTGAAAGAGAACGTCGGAGAGGAGCGTAGCGAGGACGTGCTCGCAGTTGTAATAGCGGGTCGCGCCGTTGCTCCGCTCCAAATCCTCCCCAATGATGCGGAAAAGGTCGATACGCTCGTCGCCGTCGAAAATCTCGACATAGTTCAGCGGCGAACAATAGGCGTTTTTCGGGTCGTCCGCCGGGAGCGTAAAGGTCGCCGTCCATAGGGAATTAGTCTCGAGGCCGTAGCCGACGGCGAGCGCGTTGTCGAGGTAGGCGAGCCGCTTCATATCGCGGTTGAAAATCTGCGGCTTTGCCATTATAACCACCTGTCTTTCCACAAGATTTTAACGTCGGCGGTCGTGCCGCCCTCGACGATAATATCGTTCTCGCCCGGTTGGAGCTTGAAAAATGCGCTATCGTCGCTCACGCGGTCGATGATGTTCGCGCCGTTGAGCGTTACGGTCATGTGCTCCGTGTCGATAATAAGCTCGTCTCCGGCGACCATGTTCACGCCCTCAATTACCATAGTGACGGAGCCGTAGGTCGAAACGCCCGTACCGCTCGCCGTTGCTACGGCCTCCGCAAGCGCGGAGAAAAAGAGAGTGCGGATATAGTCGCCGACGCTCCCGGCCTCCGCCTCCGCGAGCGCGGAGGGGAGGAGGACGCGGACGAACACGCCGGACGCGGTAGCGACCGCCTCCGCCGAGCCGTCGAGGTATCGAATGATTTTCAGCGTCGCCGAGGTATCCGTCTCCGCGTTCGCCGTGGCGAGCCACTCGAACACAATAGACGTTGTTCGGTTGTACGCCGTCTTATTGTACGGAGTGCGGTTATACATTTGCTCGCCTCCTCGTTATGCCAAAGTGCAAACGATAGCTCCCGCCGATACCGTGATAGCGTCGCCGTTGAGTACGTTCTTGCTCCGGGTAAAGGAGCCGTACCAAAGCAAATTACCCGCCGTCAGCGCGTCATAGATGCCCCAATAGGCCACCGTGCCGAGGTCTGCCGTCAGAGTGCCGAAATCGACGGCGGCGGAGTTGGATACCTGTTCTTTGCCGGAGACGAGGGACGGCGCGCCGAAGTTGATAATCTTTCGGGCGTAGCCGCCGCCGGATACCTCCGTACCCGTGCCGCTCGCCGTCGGGTCGGTGAGGAAAAGGGCGAGGTAGTACGTCCCGCTCCGCAAGGATGCGTTCAAGAGGGTAGATGCGTGTACGTTGGATAATGCGCTCATAGTAAAAACCTCCTAATTTTTAATTGACCTTGAGCCGTGTAATCGTCAGCGTTTGGATATTGCCGCGCGCCGTGATGTAGATTAAGCCGTCCGTTTCCTGCGTCCCGTGGACGTTGACGGCCTCCGTGTGAGGCAGAGAGACTGATTTCACGTCCTGCTGATTGTAGAGCAAGGACTCCGCGAACGGTTTACAGAGAAAGCGTACCTCGCACGTTCCCGTAACGGCGATTTGCTCGATAGAGATACCGCCGACGACCTTTGCGGAGTACGCCTTTTCCGGCTCGTCGTCAAAGACGAGCAAGCCCTCGCCGGAGAGCCATTCCGCCACGGCGCGCGCTCGCGTCCTCACGCCCGCGTAGTGGTAGCCCTCGCCGACGAAAGCGACGGTACATACGATTTCGCGGTTTTCGTAACCGTCCTCAATGTCGTATGTGCCGCTCTTGCCGGGTATCGTGTATTGCGTTACCCGTTTCGCGGGGAGGAGCGTTCGGTCGGTGGACTTGAATACGACTCCCATATCCCCGCTATGCTTGTTGTTGAAAATAAAACCCATGCTCACGCCATAGATACCCCCTTGCTCCGCGTTTTCGATTTCTGCATATTGTAGAGCTCGCGGGAGATTTTCTTAACGTCCGCCTCCTCACGGACGACGAGCTCCGCGATATGAAAGTGATTTACGACGTTTGTATCTCCGCCGCCGGATGCCGCCGCACCGCCGCCGCGCCCTGTCAAGTCCGCCGGTACGGATGCGGAGACTGCCTCGACGGTCGCCTTTGCAGAAAAGCCCGTTTCGATTTCTCCGATTTGACTTGCGAGGCGGGCGTTTACTGCCGCGAGCCCGGAGTCTACCTCGGCGAGCATTTCCTCGCCCATAGCTCCATAGGCTTTTACGGCCTTGCTCTTGTTCTTCTCGATGCCGACGACTGCGCCCTCGACGTTCATTTCGGACACCCACGCCATTTTTGTGCTCGGAGAGTGGATGCCGAAAAAGTCCGTAATGCCGTCCCAAATGGAGGAAATCCACCCGGACACTTTATCCCATAGCCACCCGGCGAGCGACTGGATACCTTGCCACAAGCCCCGGACGATGTTTGCGCCGACCTCCGCGACCTGCGACACGCCCTCGCCGAGCGCGCTCACGATGCCGGTAATAATCTGCGGCATAGCGCGGACGATTTCGGCGATAATCTGCGGGAGGTTGGTAATGAGGGCGGTCAAGAGCTTTACGCCTGTCTCGATGATTTTCGGGATATTGTTCACGAGGGCGTTAATTACCGCCGTGATAATTTGCGGGAGCGCCTGTACTATCGTCAAAATGATTTGCGGGAGGTTGGTAATAAGCGCCGTCAAGAGCTTTACGCCCGCCTCTACGATTTCCGGCAAATGGTCGAGGAGCGTCGAGATAGTGCTCTCGATGATTTGCGGCAAAACCTCGCATATCGTCGTAATGATTTCCGGGAGGTTTTCCACAAGGGCGGTTAAAAGTTCGACTCCCGTCTCGATGATTTGCGGGATAGCGTCGAGGAGCGTCGTTACGAGGCTCTCGATAAGCTCCGGCAAAGCCTCGAGGAGTACCGGGATAGCCTCGAGAACGCCCTCCGCGAGCCCCTGTATGAGTTGGAGCGCCGCGTCGATAAGCAAGGGTATATTCTCGATAAGCGTCGATACAATGGTCGTCACCGTCTCCACCGCCGCCGGAATGAGCGTCGGTAGCGCCTCCGCGATACCTTGCACGAGCGTTGTAATGAACTGCGCCGCCGCCTCAACGACGAGAGGCAAAGCCTCGATAATCCCTTGCACGAGCGTTGTCACGAGCGAGGCCGCCGTGCTCATAAGCTCCGGGAGCACCGACGTAAACCCGCTCAAAAGAGCCTCGAAAAGACTTACGCCCATTTCGAGGAGCTCCGGCAAGAGCGGAGCGATAGCGTCGAGGATGCCCTCTAATGCGTTCGGGACGGTCTTTGCGAGGTTTCTAATGACCGGCGTAACATTCTTGACGACGGAACTAAAGGAGTTCACGACGTTATCGCATAGCTTGTCTATGTCTGCGTCTGCGTCGCCGAGGCCGGTAATCAGATTTTGAAACGAGGATTTCAGCATACCGATAGAGCCGGAGATAGTCGCCTCCGCCTCTTTCGCCGTCGTCCCCGTAATGTCCATTTCCGTCTGGATAACGTGAATAGCGTCGATAATGTCCGAGTAGCTCGAAATATCGTACTTTACGCCGGAGAGCTTCTCCGCGTCCTCGAGGAGCCTTTGCATTTCCTCTTTAGTACCGCCGTACCCGAGCTTGAGGTTATCGAGCATTGTATAGTTCTGCTTTGCAAAGCCGGAGTATGCGTTCTGAATGGAGGCCATGTCCGAGCCCATTTTGTTGGCGTTATCGGACATATCCGTAATTGCCATGTTCGCATACTCGGCGGCTTTCTCCGTGTCTCCGCCGAGGGAGGAAATGAGGCTCGCAGAAAAGCCCGTCACGGTTTCCATGTACTCGTTAGCGGAAAGCCCGGCGGTCTTGTATGCGTCGTTCGCATACTCCATTACCTTACCGGAGCTATCCTTAAAGAGCGTCTCAACGCCGCCGACTAACTGCTCATAATCAGCGTATGCGCTGATAACCTCTTTCCCGAGCTTTATTGCCGCCGCCGCGAGTGCCGCCGTTGCCGCCGCCGCCGCTGTTCCGAGTGCGGTCGCGGCGGTTTTTACCTTGTCGAACTTCTTTCCGGCCTCCTCGGAGTCCTCTCCGGCCTTTTTGACCTCTTTCCCGTATTCGTCGATAGACTCGGCGCACCCGTCGGAGGATTTCGCGGCCTCGTCCATATAGGAGGCGTTTTTATCGAGTTCCGAGCCGAGCTTGTTAAGCTCCGTCTCGGCGTTATTTACCTGTGTTTGATAGGAATTGACGGAGCGAGTCGTAGACTCGTACCCCTTTTCAGCCGCCGCGAGCTCGCTCTTTGCCTTTTCGAGCTCCGCCGTGAGTTTGGCTTGCTCCTCGGTCGTGTCGCCCGTCTCGTCGCCGAGAGCGGCGAGAGCGGCCTCACAACGCGAAATCTCGGATTGCGCGGAGGAGACTTTTTCGGCGTAGTCCGATTGAGCTTTTTTTGCTTTCTCGAGCTGTTCCGCCGCCGCCTTGACCTTTTCTTTCTGTTGGTCGTACATACGGGAGAGTACGTCGCCCTTGGCGCTCAACGCCGCGTAGCTGTTCGCCTGTCCCGCGTATTGACTCTCGACGAGCTTCAATTCCGATTTGAGCGTCCCGAGGGCGGAGTTAATATTCTTGAGCGACTCTTTGTATTCTTTTTCCCCGTCGATAGCGACTTTCGTTTTTATCTCACGGTTTGCCATTACACGCCCTCCTCGCCCCTGTTTTTACCGTGTGCGGATAGATAGAGCTCCCAAAGGTCGAAAACCTCTCCGGGAGCCATAAAAAGAGCCTCCGCCGGGGAGACTCCGCAAAGAACGGCGATACGGTAGTATTCCGCCCGCCTTATCTTGTTTTTTTTTGATTAAGTTCCGCGAGCCCCTCGTCGATTTCGTCGCCGGGGGTCGTGACCTCTCGACCATAGCCGAGCTCGATAGCCGTCATAATTGCGCGCTTGAGCGTCACGATTTCAAACGGCCTCACCATGAGGAGAAAATCGTCCTTTTCCGGGATAGCGCCGGAGTCATACCCGAGCCGCCGCCGGAGGAGCTCGCCGCGTTCTGCCAGTAGCGCCGCGATAGCGCACGTCGCCGCGAAGCCCTCGCGGGTATCCGGCTCTATCGCCTCGAGTGCGAGTTGTGTCCCGCCGAAATCGTCCCGGAGTGTAAACATAGCCTCGCCGTCAAATGCGAGGTAATACGTCGCGTCCGCGAGCGTCACTTTTGCCGTTTTCATGCCTTTACCCTCCAATTACCAAAGCGGGAGGCGAGCCGTTCTCGCTCGCCTCCCGTCCGTGCTGATATTAGCCTCCCACTTTGCCGAGCTTGGTATCGCACCACGCGATACACTCGCTTTCCGTCGTGAACTCTTTCGTGATGCGCCATGCGCCAGAGTTGCAACGGAACACGGTAAATGTCGTCGCGCTCGTGCCGAACGTGATAGAGGAGCCCTTTGTCGCCGCGCTGTCGTTGCCGAGAATGGCCTTGACAAGCGGATGAAACACGCCCTTGAAATAGCGGACTCCGCCGCGAATAATGACCTTGTAATAGCAAAGGCCACCGCGAGGAGCTACGTCTCCGTCGGAGTCCGTGACCTCGCTCGACTGCGTATCCTTGGTCGCGCCGTGAATAGCGGCGTGTACCTCGTCCGTCTTGTCGTCCGTTTCCAGCGCAAGAGAGCCGGAGGCGAACATATCGACCTTTTCGGCGAGCGCGTCGTCGGCGTAGAGCTCGCCGGATGCGTTCGTAACGGTGAGGTCAGCCTTGACGAGCTTACCCACGGTTACGACTTTCTCGTAATCGTAGGTAGGGAGCGCGCCCTCCGGCGTGGTTTTCGTCGGGGCGAAGATAGGACGCTTTGCGCCAAACTGTGCCATAATAAAACCTCCTAAAAGTTTTTCGATTTGAGAAAGTCGTCGTACACTCGAGCCGCCGCGTCGATTGCCCGGTCTGCCGCTTTCTCGTTTGCTGTTTGGATGAATGGGCGGGCGGGCTGTCCGTGTTTTCCGAACTCGTCCACGAAAGCGACCTCGGCGGCGCGGCGCTTGTTGCCGTGTCGCCGAGTGCCTTTCGGGTAAACGTAGATTGCTCGCCCGTCCGCTGTTTTCTTGAGCTTTTTATCGTAGGAAATGCTTTGCGCTGTCTCGCCGGTGCTGTACTCGCCGGAGAGCATAGCGCGCGCCTCGGCCTCCTGCGCTGGGGCGATAACTTCCGCCTCCGCGACGAGCATTTCGAGGACTACCTCGTCCGGGAGTTCTGCGATAGCGTCGAAGCCGCCGACGAGCTCCTCGAGCCCGCTCGTGGATAGATTAGCCATCGTCAACGCCTCCCGCGATTTCGCACTCAAAGGCGTAATGCTGTCCGTTTTTATCGGAGGCCGGAGTCACCGTCGGGCGGGTAAAGCCCGCCGCCACGAGCCGCCGAGAGATTTCCCGCCGGTATGTGCGGGTATTCTTCTCGAGCGGCGCGTATAGGTGGACTTGCACGAGATAGCGGTAATGTGCCGCGTCGTCGTCTGCGAAGTCCGCCGGGAGTTCGGTATAGTTGAAAACGATATACTCGGTCGCCGCGCCTTTATACACGCCGTCAGCGGTAGGGAGGAGACTATCGAGCGTACCCACTAAAAGAGCGTTTACGTTCATTCGCTCGCCTCCCTAAACTCGGAGCAATTAAGCTCGTAGTATTCCCGCGCCTCCGTGTATGCGCGCTCGACCTTGTACTCTTTGCCCTCATAGGAGAGCCGCTCTTGACCGTCATAGTCAGCGGCGCGGAGCTTTACCGTCAGCGCGAGCGAGATACCCGCTTGTCGGGCGGCGTAGAACTCGCTCCGCTTGGTGCTGGACACGTCGGCGAAAACGGTCGTCTCCGTGATTGCCTCTTTCGGAAAACCGTCCGCGTCGCGCCCCTCCGTAACGGCCTTGAGCGTCACAACGTCGCGCCAGTACATGAGCTATCCCCCCTCCGCCGCGATATAGGAGTCCGATAGCGAGAGGCCGTTTCTCTGCTCTTTATACGAGGCGCGGAGCCTGTCCGCGTCCTCGTTGTCGAGCCCAAACTCCGCCTTGACGTAGGTCGTCACCGCCTTTTTGATAAGCGGGTCGGTTTCGTCGTTCGCTTTTGCCTCAAGAACGCCGCCGAGCACAAGGTCGGCTCGAGCGGCGTTAATGAGGTCGGTCAATTCCCCGTCGTGGACGGTGGAGGAAAGTCTCACGCTATGGCGGACGGAGGCGAGATATTCGTCACCGACTGCCATACTCGAGCCCTCCTATTAAGCCGCCGCCTTTGCGAGATGCACGAAAGCACCGAAGCCCGCGACCGGCTTGGAGTCGAACACGCAAGCGCCGAGATAGTCGATGCTGTTCGTAGCAAGGCCGGAGTGCTCGGAGCGGACGACGGTAATATCCTGCGAATAGTTGCCGATGATATAGGAGAAGTCGCCGAGATACGCCTCATGTGCGGCGAGAGAGCCGGTAAAGTAGACCTCCGCGCCCATGATGTAATACTTGCCGTTTGCGAACTCGATAACGTTGTTCTTGCTCTTGTTCATCAGCGGGAAGAAGTCAGAGAAGAATGTCGCCTTGTTCATGCACCAAACGGCGTTACGCTCGTAACCGTCGCCGAGCAAGCCGTAGAGCGCGATAACGTTCTCCTCGGTGAGAGAGGCCGTCTTACCTACGGTAATCTGGTCGGTGCCGTCGGCGTACGCGCCGCTCGCGCCCTTACCGGCAGTCTTAACGCCGCCGGGCTGATTTGTACCCGTGCCGGTGAAAATGTACTTTTCAATGCGGCGGGCGACGGCCTCGGCGATAACCTCGACGATATAGCTCTCGAACGCGGAAAGCGCCATCTCGGAGCAAGCGCGGGAGGCTTTGACGAGCTTCACGATTTCGTAGCCGGTCAGAGAGACGGAGCCGAGGGAGTCGCTCGCGGCGGTAATGGCGGCGTTTTCGGTGTGGAGCGCGGCCTCGTCGTTCGTACCCTCGATAGCGAACTTGAAATTGCCGGGGACGTGGAAAATCTTGCATCTCTGCAAAATCGGCGCGACCTCGTACATTTTCTTGATAATCTGATTTGCGGTCGTCTCCGGGATAATGGGGAGGCCGGAGTTTGCCGCCGTGGAGTATGCGCGCTTTTCGTCGTCGGTCAGCGGCTTACCCTGCAAAGTCTTGAGCCATGCGGAGCGATAGAGCTTTTCGGCGCTCTCCGGCGCGGGCTGATTTGCGGAGCGAGCGACGGGATTAGAGAGGCCAGCGGGAGAGGCCGGAGCCGCGCCGCCGTTGAGCATACGCTCGATAGCCTGTCTCTTTTCGAGCTTCTCGCCCTCCTCGTTGAGCTCGCGGAGCTCTTTCTCGAGGTCGTCCATGTTGAGCTTGTTCTCGCTGTCGCCCTCAATGAGCTTACGGATTTCAGCTTTGCGGGCGGCGATTTCTGCGCGTCTCTTTTCGATGTTCATAATTTACCTCCAAAAATGATAGTTGTTGTGTGGTCGGTTAGTATGTCAAAGCTACGAGTTTCTTCCGCCTCCGGGCTTGCTCCAAAGCCGCAAGCTCCCTCGAGTGCTCCTCCTCGAAAAAGCTCCGAGCCGAAATAGACGTGTCATTATAGGCGGGAATGTCCACCGCCGACACGTCGTATAGCTTTTTGACCTTTGTGATAGTGCGGGTATGGGTAACGGAGTCATAGGATGCCTCGCGCACCGTGAAAGAAAAGGACATTTTATCGACGTACCCGCCGTCGATTTCCTCGTAAAGCTCGCGCCCGGCAGTTGTTCCGCCGAGGTCTGCGTCGATGTTTACGCCGCGCTCGTCGATGTTGAGCGCGAGCGTTTTGTTTCGGAGGCGAGCGACGACCTTTCCGCCGTGGTTGTAGTTGAAAATCACGTCGGACATATCGCACTCGTCGAAAGCGTGACGGTCGATAATTTCCTTGTATTCCACGCCGTCGCACTCCCATAGCACCGTAGGCGAATTGAATACGATAGCCGTACCGCGTACCCGATACTCTTTCGAGCCCTCGTCCCTCGGAACGAGGCTAAAGTCCTGCAAAGCGCGATACTCGCGCCCCTGTTTGATAGCCATAGCCTAACCCTCCTCTTTCCCGCCGGTTGGCTCCCCGGGCGGCGTAGTGTCGTCCGGCGGCGTATTTCCGCCGGTCTGGTATTTGTCTGCGAGCTTTGCGTTTACCATGTTCAGCGTTTGGACGCGGCGCGCGCCCTCCTCGCCGCCGATGGTCGGCATATCGAACATAGTCAAGATTTGGTCGAGCGTCGCCGCGCCGATTTCCGTCAAGAACTTTGCCGCCGTGACCTTTTCCGGGAGCGTCGCAAACTGGACGGAGTTCGCGGAAAAGACGATACGGTTTCCGTACCCGAACTCCCGCTCGGTAAAGAGCACATTCGAGAACGCTTGCGAGAGGCGGCGGAAAAACGGGGCGATTTCGCCGCTATAAAAAGCCTGTTCCTGTTGCGGAGTCGCGGTATTCTCGACGATTTCTTTCGACACGCCGAGATAGTCGTAAATCTCCTCTTTGACGTATGCGAGTTGTGTCGCCGGGATAGGAGTCGTCTTGTCTGTGATAGGCGTATAGTCGTATTTCGCGTCCGTGACGATAACGCCCGCTCCGTTGTTCTCCATACGGAGGTTGTCCCGGATAAAGTCGTCTCGGCGGCGGTTTAAGTCCTCCGTCTTGACGGCGTTCGAGACTTTCAAAATACCCCGGATAACCGCGACGAGCTCGGCAAACTTGCTCATGCTCTGATTGAGCGTATTCGCTGTCTTGAGTGCGGTATCGAGCGGCTTGTTTCCGTCGCCGAAAATATCGTGCTCGAGGAAATGCCGCCGGACGTGGATAATCCGGGAATATTCGCAAATGTACGTTGCACCCGTCGCAAAGGTAAACCGGCAATAGAGCGTACCCATGTACTCGAGGAGCTCGAAATACTGTGCGTTGATAGGGTAGACCGCCGTCAAACGGCCTGTTTCGTCAAAAACCGGGTACGCTATCGCGTTGTTATATACCTTGTACTGCGCGGCGAGCTTGTAATAGAAGTCCGCCGCCGTCATGTACGGATTAGGCCGGAATTGCAAAATCCGGTCGATATAGTCGTTTACCGCGACCGTCGTCTCTGCCGACTGCCGGACGTGGCGTGGCTGTGCGGTCGAGGCTCGGCGGGCGAAAGCGTCCACGGCGGAGCGTACCGTGTTAATATCCCACATATTCCCGGAATACGGTACGAAAGTAGACTCCCACGAGCTCAAGAGCTTGTATGCGTGGAAATCTTTATTTTTCTCGCTCTTGCCCCCGAAAATAGATTGAAAGAGCCCTCTCTTTGCCATTTTTTCACCCCACTAAATACATATAGTCCTCGTAATCCCGCACATAGATAACCCACGCATTGAGGAGGGATACCATGCCGTCGATACGGCGCTTTTCGGAAATCTTGACGGGCTGAATGTTGTTCACGCCGCTTTTTTTAACTCCTGTGTTCGTCAAGCACCAAAGCAAAACGGGATTTTTGTTGTAATTGACTTTCTTATCGGCGAGAGCCGCTCCGAGCTCCCTCATAGGTTGCGACCATGTAAAAGGACCCTGTGCGACGGCGCACATATCGAAGCCGTTCGCTTTCATTTCGTCCACCCAATAACCGGCGAGAGCGCGGTCGTATCCGATTTTGAAAGCGTCTATCTTGAGCTCGTCCCGCATTTGGCAGTACCACGCCGTCACCGCCGAATAATCGACGCGAGTACCCTCGCATATCGTGACGAGCCCCCGCTCCGCCCAAATCTTATAGGGCGCTTCTTGCGTGTTGTGCTCGTCGAGCTGGTCGATTTTCTTTTGAGGGAGGAAATAATGCTGAAAAACGTACACGATTTCATCGTCGGACGAGCGCCGGATAATCAGCGTCGCGCACGTTAGGTCGGTCGTCGCGGAGAGGTCGCACCCGCCGATAGCGTAGGTGTTATAGACCTCCTCGGGCTTGAATGTAGCCTCGTTTACTGCGTCCTCATAGGAGAGCCACGAGGCCGCGCCGGTCGCCTTTACGTTAAAGTCCTTGCAGAGAACGCCGGGCAAGTCCTCGGGATTTTTCTTTGCTCGCTCTACGAAGTCGGCGAGCGTGGTATATTGCTTTATCGTCCCGAGGCCGGGATTTGCCTTTATCCATGCCGTCGGGTCTGTCCACTCCTCGCGCTTGTCGAGCTCGTAGAGGACGGGGAGGAAACGCTCGTCGGGAGTCTGCCCGTCGGCGACCTCGCAAGCGTAGCCGTAAAGGTTATCGAAAACAGACTCGCGCACCGTGCCGGACGTGGTAATCATAATCACAAGCGGCTGTCGGCGGCTCGAGGTCGATTGTTTCATAACCTCGTAGAGATTGCGGTCGCGGATAGCGTGGAGCTCGTCGATAATGACGGCGTGAGAGTTGAGGCCGTCGAGGGTATTCGAGTCCGAGGCCAACGCCTCGAACTTGGAGGCCGTCGCCGGAAAGTAAATGTCGTTGCGGCGCTTTTTGAGAATGGCGGAGAGCTCGGGGCTCTGCTTCACCATGTTCACGGCCTCTGTGAGCGTCTTTTTTGCTTGGTCTTTCTTGGTCGCTACGGAGTAAATCTCCGCCGCGCCCTCGTAGTCTGCGACGAGCATATAGAGCGCGAGAGCCGCGAGGAGCGTACTCTTGCCGTTCTTTCGCCCTACAAGAAAGAGTGTCTCTCGAAAGCGCCGGTATCCCGTCGCCCTCTCGAGCCACCCGAAAAGGAGTTGTATAAATGCTTTTTGGAAAAGCTCGAGCGTCAGAGACTCGCCGAGCGTCCCTTGAGACTGCTTGCAAAACCGCTCGACGAATGTAATCGGCCTTTCGCCGACGGCCTCGTCGAAGTAATACGGCGAGCTCTCGTCCGCCGCGTCCATTTCCGCCACGAGGCGACCGTACACGGCCTTTACTCGTTTGCTCGTGACGATTTCGCCGGAGGAAATCCGCTCCCAATATTCCCGGACGTAGTTCACTACTTGCCCGACCGGGCGGCGGGCTTTGTGATAAAGCTCATAAGCTCGTCACCCGCCGATTTCTTTTCTTTCTCCGGGAGCAACGCGACGAGTTGGTTTGTGAGAGCGGAAAAGGATTTAATCGTCGTGTTGTAGGCACGGAGAGCCGGAGACTCCCGGCGGAGCTTTTGCGCCCCCTGCACGAAATCCTCTATCAAATCGCCGTCGTTGATTTCGTCGGCGAGGCGTTCCAATGTGACGGAGGTCACGGCAAATTGATTGATAAGCCCCTCGGCAAACTGCCGCTTTTCGGGAGGCATTTCTCGGAAAAGCCGTTTAATTTTCTTCTTTTTCGCCTCGATTTTTTCAGAAACCGAGAGCTCGTCGTAGCTTTTTTTATTTGTCGCCATATAATGAGTAAACCTCCCTCCGCCCCGGTTTTACCCCCCCTCATGTGCTGTCTCTTATACACATCTGACGCTGCCGACGATCGCATAAGTGTAGAT
>ENA-OZGH01000123-OZGH01000123.1-human-gut-metagenome-genome-assembly--contig:-NODE-123-length-12617-cov-3.783792_pt1 | contig 12617 bp, 9 predicted proteins | sample MGYA00244656_ERZ653658 | MGnify/ENA primary metagenome ERZ653658 (study PRJEB26926, sample SAMN06165074) | human gut metagenome | biome: ENVO:00009003; feature: ENVO:2100002; material: ENVO:00002003...
AGATCTACACTTATGCGATCGTCGGCAGCGTCAGATGTGTATAAGAGACAGCACGAGCAGCCGCTTGTTGGACGACTGGCGATACTGCACGTCGCAACGGTTGGCAATGCGCAGCGCTTGGTAGAGGAAGCGGGCCGGACACTTCTGCGCCTGCTCCTGATACTGCTCGCGCTGGCGGTCGCTGACCTCCAGGAGCGGCAAGGTCTGCGGATCCTTGGCCATGAGCACGTTGCGGATGTGGCTGGCCAGTCCGACGATGAAGTTGCCCCCATCGAAGCCCTTCGCCAGCACGCCGTTGAGGAGCAGCATGATGTCGGCCACCTTGTTATCCAGGGCCAGGAAGACGGTCTTGAAGTAGTTGTCGGCATCGAGGACGTTGAGGTCTTCGATGGTCTTCTCGAAGGTGACATTGCCCTGCGAGAAACTCGCCACCTGGTCGAAGATGGAGAGCGCGTCGCGCATACCGCCGTCGGCCTTCTCCGCTATCACGCCCAGGGCCTCCTCCTCATAGGAGATTTTTTCGCGTTCGGCCACCATCTTCAGTTGCTGGATGATGTGGGCCACGGACATTCGCTCGAAGTCGTAGATCTGGCAGCGCGAGAGGATGGTGGGCAGGATCTTGTGCTTCTCGGTCGTGGCGAGGATGAAGATGACATGGGCGGGCGGTTCCTCCAACGTCTTGAGGAAGGCATTGAAGGCCTGCTGCGAGAGCATGTGGACCTCGTCGATGATAAAGACCTTGTAGCGGCCCACCTGCGGGGGGATGCGGGTCTGCTCCATGAGCTGCTTGATCTGATCGACACCATTGTTGGACGCGGCATCGAGCTCGAAGATGTTGAAGGAGCGGCCCTCCTCAAAAGCCTTGCAACTCTCGCAGGCGCCACAGGCCTCACCGTTGTCGGTGGGGTGCTCGCAGTTGATGGCCTTGGCGAAGATGCGCGCACAAGTGGTCTTTCCCACACCGCGCGGACCGCAGAAGAGGTAGGCGTGGGCCAGTTTGCCCGACTTGACCGTATTGCGGAGAGTGGTGGTCAGCGCGTCCTGGCCGACGACGTCGGAAAACTTCATCGGACGGTATTTGCGCGCAGAAACTATATATTCGTTCATTGGCTGAGTTAGGTTTTGGCCTGATGTCGGCGACGCAAGACGGGCAGCCCCCATCCACGCCGCAACCAAGCGCCCCAAGGCGCCCGCAGGCATTATCTCATTGCAAAGGTAGCAAAAAGTTGGTAACAATCCTCGCGTCCATCCACATTTTATGGTTAAATAGATAAAAAATGCAAGAGCGTTTGCCCTTTGTATGCTTTTAAATACTTACTTTTGCAGAAACAAAAATCGAACGTGATTAAGATTACCGGACATATCGTCAGAATCCTCAGCCGCTTCAAATACCACATCGTGGTGGTGATGGGCGTGCTCTATGTCGGCTTCTTGGGCGACGACTGCTTCATGAAGCGCTTCGAGTACGACTACAGGATCTCTGACCTACAGGACGAGATCGCCAAGTATGAGAAGGTCTATCAGACCAACAACCAGCGGCTGCACGAGCTCCGGGCCGATTCCTCGGCCATGGCCCGCGTGGGTCGCGAGCGCTATTTCATGAAGACTGACGACGAGGACGTCTTCGTGCTGAGCGACGACGATAATTCGGACAACAACCCAGCTTTCTATGAAACAATTAAGTAAGGCAGAGACCTTCCTTTTCCTCGCCGGCGGCGTGCTGATGGTGGCGGGTGCCGGCTGCTACGTGTTCTTCATCCTCCAGGGCCTTGTCTGCTTCCTGGTGCTGGCGGGAAGCCTGCTCTTCGCCGCCATGCAAGCGCGCCAGCGCTATGAGGGCACCAGCATCACGCTGCGCCGTCTGCGCCGCATCCAGTTTTTCGCCCTGGCCTGCTTCGTCTGCGCCGGCGTATTCATGGTCGAGGACTGCTACCACCTCCTCAAGCCCTGGTTTGCCCAGTCCATCTCGGGCTATGCCAACTACGTCAATATCTTCCACAACAACTGGGTGGTGGCGCTGCTGATAGGCGCCCTGCTGGAGATGTACACCACCCACCGCATCGGCCACGAGCTGCGCAAAGAAGAGCAAGAGAACCATCAATAACGAAATCTAAAAGGATCTGTCGCCGAGACCGCCTCGGCCAAATGGTCAAACATATTATGAACAAGATCGTCTATACTATTACCGCACTCCTGTCGCTCACCTCCTGTGCCGGCACCTACGACATACAGGGTTCCTCCAACGTGTCGGACCTTGACGGCCAAAAGCTCTATCTGAAGGTGACGAAGGACGGCAACCTGACCAACCTCGACTCCTGCGACGTCGTACACGGTCAGTTCTCCTTCAGCGGCAAAGTAGATAGCGCCCACGTCGCCCGCATCTTCATGGACGACAAGGACCTCTCGCAGCCCGTCGTCATCGAGCAGGGCAACATCAGCATCAAACTCGACAACACACAGCAGAAGGTCAGCGGCACACCGCTCAACGACAAACTCAACAAGTTTTGGAACCGCTTCGTGCAGATCCGCAACCAGTATGCCGACATCGACCACGAGCAGAGCGCGGCCATCATGAACGGACAGGACGAGGCGACGGTCAACATCCGGCTGGCCAAAAAGGCCATCAAAGTCTTTGAGCAGGGCGACAAACTCTTCACGAAATTCGTGACGGACAACTTCGACAACATCCTGGGTCCGTGGGGATTCTTCACCCGCATCCAGTATGACACCACGCCCGACGCCTACCCCGTCTGGCTCAACGACTACCTCTTCGCCACCGCCCTCGACGGTCTGCCCTCGTGGATAGAGTTTATCATGGCCAAGGCACCCGACAACTTCAAGAACGACCCCGACGTGAAGCAGTTCTACCAGCACTTCCAGGAGACCTTGCAGCGCAACAACGGCACGATGGAGGACGTGCCAGCCGTGCCCATGAACGAAGGCGACGCCAACGTGGCTCCGATCACGCCCAACCAGATGGCGAGCGACTCCATATCTTATTAGACTTCCATTCCCCTATACCTATTATATATATAGACACTGAGAATCATGAGCACGCTGATCAAAAACGGCACCCTCGTCAATGAGGGCGTGTCGATACAAGGCACCATCACCATAGGCGACGACGGACGCATTGCCTCCATCGGGACGGAAGCCCCTCTGGCGGAGGACCACTACGACCACGTCATCGACGCGGCAGGATGCTATGTGCTGCCGGGCGTCATCGACGAGCACGTCCACTTTCGCGAGCCGGGCATGACGGAGAAGGCGACAATACGCAGCGAGAGCCGTGCAGCAGCCTACGGCGGCGTGACCTCCTATATGGAAATGCCCAACACCGTGCCCACCACCACGACGGAAGCGGCCTGGGAGGACAAACGGCAGCGGGGAAGGAAAGACAGCGCCGTCAACTACGCCTTCTACCTCGGCGCAACCAACAACAACGCCGAGACGCTCCGTCAGGCCGACTGGCAACATACGCCCGCCATCAAACTCTTCATGGGATCATCGACGGGCAACATGCTCGTGGACCGTGGCGAGGCACTGAAAGAGGTATTCCAGTTGGCTGCCAAGCTCGACATTCCCGTCGTGAGCCACTGCGAGGACGCCACACTCATCAGCGAGAACATGCGATTGGCCAAGGAGCGCTATGGCGAGGATCCTGCCGTGGAGCACCATCCCGAGATCAGAAGCGAGGAGGCCTGTGTTCGGTCCACCGCCCTGGCCCTCCAGTTGGCCACCGAGGCAGGAGCAAGACTCCACGTGGCCCATATCTCCACCGCCCGCGAACTGGAGATGATCGCCGCCCATGGCGACGCCAACATCACCGCCGAGGCCGTGACGGCACACTTGCTCTTCACGGACAAGGACTACCAGCGACTGGGCACCCGCATCAAATGCAACCCTGCCGTCAAGACTGCCCACGACCAAGAGACCTTGATCGAAGGACTGACCGACGGACGCATCCTCACCATCGCCACAGACCACGCCCCTCACCTACCCTCGCAGAAAGAAGGAGGCTGCGCACGGGCCGCTTCGGGAATGCCCATGGTGCAGTTTAGCCTCGTCGCCATGCTGGGACTGGTCGATGCGGGACGGATTACGATCGAGCAACTGGTGGCGCTCATGGCCCACCATCCGGCCCAATACTTCCACGTCAGAGAGCGCGGTTTTCTGCGCCCAGGCTACCATGCCGACATCGCCATCGTGCGCCCCGACTGTCCGTGGACGCTGACGAAGACAGAGATACAAAGTCCGTGTGGATGGAGCCCCCTGGAGGGAAAGACCTTCCGCTGGCGCGTGGAGCAGACTCTCTGCAACGGCCACCTCGTCTATGACCGCGGCACCTTCGACGAGGGCTACCGTGGCGAGGAACTGGAGTTTGACCGTACAAAATAGCCTTTGACAGATCAAGATAACATCTGACCATTCAAGATAGAAGCACTCAGAGCCCGTGATAGCAAGAATCGTCATCCCCCTCCTGTTGGTCATCGTCCTCTCCGACCTCTATATCGACGTCCACTATTTCCGCCGCCGATATAGTCTGCCGTGGTGGCTGCGACTATTGTGGTGGGTGCCTTGCATCGCACTCTCGACCTATACCATCACCCTCGCGTCGCTCCCGAGTTTTGCTCCCTCCGACCTTGCCTGGCTCAACACCTATTTGCTCCTGCTGGGCCTCTTCGTCGGTCCGAAGGCCATCTTTGCCCTGTGCTCCTTCCTCGGGTCGTGTCTGATGCGGCTGACAGGCTGGCCGCGCATCAACCTGGGTCACTACATCGGCATCCTGCTGGGCTGTGGCGGCGTGCTGGCCTATATCTATGGTCTGACCGTCGGCGTGAGACAGGTGAAGGTAAACCACCTCACGCTGCAGTTTGAAGACCTCCCCGCAGCCTTCGACGGCTACAAGATCCTCCATATCTCCGACCTCCACCTCGGCACCTTCTACGGCTGGCGACAGAAGATTCTCCAAGCGGAGATGGACTCCATCGCCCGGCAGCACGCCGACCTGATGGTCTTCACGGGTGACGTGCAGAACATCCGTCCCCAGGAGATCTTTCCCCACACCGACCTGCTGCGCAGTACGACCCAGGGCATGGTCTCCGTACTCGGCAACCACGACTATGCGAGCTACGCCAAAGACACTCACGAGGCTCAGGACCGCCTGTTGCGCCTGCTCGTAGAGACAGAACAAAACGCCCTGGGATGGCGGTTGCTGCGCAATGACCATCTCGTCATCAGACGCGGTGGCGACTCCCTCGTCGTGGCAGGCACGGAGAATGACGGCGAACCACCCTTCCCCAACCTTGCCGACACGAGGAAGTCCCTTGAGGGCGTGCGGCCAGGGGCATTTGTGGTGATGCTGCAACACGACCCCTCGGCCTGGCGACGAGATATACTGCCCAAGACCACGGCCCAGCTGACACTGAGCGGACACACCCACGGCGGACAGATGCAGTTCTTCGGACACCGGCCGACCCAATGGCGAGGCCGTCCCGACAAGGGACTCTACGAGCATCAGGGACGCTACCTCTACGTCAACACCGGACTGGGAGGGCTGGTGCCGTTCCGGCTGAACATGCCCAACGAGATCACCGTCATCACGCTCAGGACGAAGCACCGTCCGGCAGACCCGGTCGCCAAGGACAACTGACAAGAACATCCGAATCGATAATAACTCAATATTTTTTAAAACACACACACAACATGAAACTCATTTACAGGATTTATCAACTCTTCGTGGTCCTGCCCTTCCTCATCTTCTGTTCCATTGCCTGTGCGCTGGTGACGACGATCGGATGCACGCTGGGCGACGGACACTACTGGGGCTACTACCCCGGCAAATGGTGGGCAAGGTTCATCATCTGGGTCAGCCTGCTCCCCATCAAAGTGGAAGGACGGGAACATCTGCGCAAGGACCAGAGCTACGTCTTTGTCAGCAACCACCAGGGATCGTTTGACATCTTCATCATCTACGGCTTCCTGGGCCGCAACTTCAAGTGGATGATGAAACAGGGACTGCGCAAGATACCCTTCGTGGGCAAGGCTTGCGAGGCAGCCCACCACATCTACGTCGATAAGCGCGGCCCGAGCAAGATCCGCCAGACCTACGACCAGGCACGCGAGGTGCTCCAGGAGGGCATGTCGCTGGTGGTGTTTCCCGAGGGAGCACGAACCTTCACTGGCCACATGGGCGTGTTCAGAAGAGGTGCGTTCATGCTGGCCGACGAACTCCAGTTGCCAGTCTGCCCGCTGACGATCAATGGCGCCTTCGACGTGATGCCCCGCATGCGCGACTGGCGCTGGCTGACGTGGCACCGGCTGAGCCTCACCATCCACGAGCCCATCTACCCCACCACGCAGGGACCGGAGAATGTCAAGACCACGATGGACGAAGCGTATAAGCGCGTGATGTCGGGACTGGTCAAGGAATACCAAGGATTTGTGGAGAACCCCGATCAGTAAGGAAATTGTGGGACTCCGACCAGCAAGAACAAGGAGAAACCCGCGGGGGTTAAACTTTTTTATCCTCATCCTTGCGCCCTTTCAAGTAAAAAGCATTATCTTTGCAAACAATATCAATCCAACCTATTATGGAGAAGAGCGACAGCATCATCATCATCCCGACGTACAACGAGAAGGAGAACATAGAGAAGATCATACGAGCCATCTTCGGCCTGGAGAAATACTTTCACATCCTGGTCATCGACGATGGCAGTCCCGACGGTACGGCCGACATTGTCCACCACCTGATGGAGGACGAGTTCAAAGGCCGCCTCTTCATCGTGGAACGAAGCGGAAAACTGGGACTTGGCACGGCCTATATCGCCGGATTCAAGTGGGCTTTGGAGCGCGACTACGGCTACATCTTCGAGATGGACGCCGACTTCAGCCACGATCCAAACGACCTGCCACGCCTCTATGCCGCCTGCCATGACGAGGGCTACGACCTCAGCGTGGGCAGCCGCTACGTCAGCGGTGTGAACGTCGTCAACTGGCCGATGGGACGCGTGCTGATGAGCTATTTCGCCTCATGCTACGTCCGTCTGGTGACGGGTGTCAACATCCACGACACCACGGCAGGATTTGTCTGCTACACTCGGCGCGTGCTGGAGACCATTCCCCTCGACGAGGTGAGATTCAAGGGCTACGCCTTCCAGATCGAGATGAAGTACACCGCCTACAAGATTGGCTTCAAACTCAAGGAGGTGTCCGTCGTCTTTACCAACCGCCGCGAGGGCACGAGCAAGATGAGCGGAGGTATCTTCTCCGAAGCGCTCTTCGGCGTCGTCCGCCTGCGCCTGGATGGCTTCTTCCGCCGCTATCCGAAGATCAAGGCATAAGAAGAAAGGCTTAGGGGGAGCGCCAAAACGCCGGACACCGCCAGGGTGGCTTGCCGATGACAGAAGAGCGACCGTGGACCTGCGATCATACGGTCCCAACAAAGCATACGGCCAAATAACGCATACGGTTCAACAACGTATTACGACTCAACAACGTATACGACCCAAACAACGCGTACAAATACGAACTGCGTCTAAAAACGAGTTTCACCCACAAGGGACTCTTCTGGCGCTTCGTCCTTGTAGGAGTTGTTTGGGTTGTCCGTTTTAGGTGATTCGTTTTGATTTGCTCCCGATCCCGCCAGGGCAAGACGGCGACTTGGGCCGACTGGGCCGAAAGCCTCACTTTGCATAGCGTGTGCAAAAACTGTGCAACAAAGCCATGACAAAGGCAAAAAAGATGCGCAAATAGTTGGCTCATTGGCGAGTTTATCGTACCTTTGCAGCAACTTCGCGGCCCATCCATAGCCTCGCCCCCTTGTCGGGACGATGGAGAAAGGGCTTGGCGAGGCTTCATTTTTAGATTGTTTTCATGGAACAAGAGAGATTATTCCCCAACTATATCTTTGAGACCAGTTGGGAGGTCTGCAATAAGGTGGGCGGCATCTACACCGTGCTTTCCACCCGGGCGAGGACGCTCCAAGACCGGATCCACGACCAGTTGATTTTCATCGGTCCAGACTGCTGGCAGGACCGCCCGTGCCCCTACTTCGAGGAGGAAAGCCTCTTCCCCGAATGGGAGGACGTGGCCCGCTGCGAGGGTCTGCACGTGCGCGTAGGACGCTGGACGATCCCGAGCCGTCCCGTAGCCATCCTGGTCGATTGGCGCCCGCTTTTCGACGAGAAAGACGCCTTCTACGGCCGCCTCTGGCAGCAGTTTGGCGTGGACAGCCTCCACGCCTTTGGCGACTACGACGACTCCGTCCTCTTCGGCTGGGCCGCCGCCAAGGTGGTAGAGAGTTTCTACCGCCACTACCGTCTGGACGACCAGCGTGTCGTGCTCCACGCCAACGAGTGGCAGACGGCCTCCGCCGCCCTGGTGATCCAGAAGCTCGTGCCCCAGGTAGCCACGATCTTCACGACCCACGCCACCTGTATCGGACGCAGCATTGCGGGCAACAACAAGCCGCTCTACGACTATCTGTGGGCCTACAACGGCGACCAGATGGCACAGGAGCTCAACATGGAGAGCAAACACTCGATCGAGAAGCAGGCAGCCCACCACGTGGACTGCTTCACGACCGTGAGCGAGATCACGGCCCGCGAGTGTGCCGAGTTGCTCGACAAGCCCGTCGATGTGGTGCTCCCCAATGGTTTCGACAACAGTTTCGTGGCCGTCGGACCGCAGTTCACGCGCAAGCGCAAGGCGGCCCGCAAGCGGCTGCTGGCCATAGCCAACGCCCTGCTGGGCACACAGATCGGCGACGAGGCACTGATCGTCTCCACCTCAGGACGCTACGAGTTTCGCAACAAGGGCCTCGACGTCTTCATCGAGGCGATGAACCGCCTCAGATGCGACACCGACCTCCAGCGTCCCATCGTCGCCTTCATCGCCGTGCCAGGCTGGGTGAGTGGGCCGCGGGCCGACCTTCAGGAGCGTCTGCAGCAGCGCAAGAGCCATGACACGCCGCTGGAGAACCCCATGCTCACCCACTGGCTGGGCGACATGGACCACGACCAGGTGGTCGGCATGATGCGCCACCTCGACATGGCCAACCGCCAGGAGGACAACGTGAAACTCATCTTCATGCCCTGCTACCTCACGGGCGACGACGGCATCGTCGATCTCAGCTACTACGACACCGTACTGGGCAACGACCTCTGCGTCTTTCCCTCCTACTACGAGCCGTGGGGCTACACCCCGCTGGAGGCCGTGGCCTTCCACGTGCCCTGCATCACGACCGACCTGGCCGGCTTTGGCCTGTGGGCCAACAGCGTCAAGGGCGCCAGTGCCAGTATCGAGGACGGCGTGGAAGTGGTCCACCGCACCGACTACAACTTCTCGGAGGTAGCCGACCACATCAAGGCCACCGTGGCACGCTTCGCCGCCATGACGCCCAAGGAGGTGCGCGCCTGCCGGAGCAAGGCCGACAAACTCTCAAAGAAGGCCCTGTGGAGCGAGTTTATCCCCTACTACGAGGAGGCCTACGACCTCGCGCTGCGCAAGGCCGAAAAGCGGGCGGAATAGAAGGGCCAAGGATGCGCCCCGACACTCCGCTCTATCCATTATATATATAGAAACAACATTACAACAATAGATAACACTACACGCTATGAAGATCAAATCGGATTATTCCAATTTGCCCCAGTGGAAGGAAGTGAACGTCAAGTCGTCACTGCCGAAGGAGCTGGACTGCCTCAACGAACTGGCACACAACCTTTGGTGGGCATGGAACTATGAGGCCCGCAACCTCTTCAAGAGCCTCGACGAGAAACTCTACGAGGAGGTGGGCCACAACCCCGTTCTGCTCCTGGAGCGCCTCAACTACGACCGCAAGGAAGCGATCGTCAAGGACAAGGAGCTGATGCGCAAGGTCCACAACGTCTATAAGCAGTTTCGCGAGTACATGGACGAGGAAGTCAACAAGTCTCGCCCGTCCGTGGCCTACTTCTGCATGGAGTTTGGCCTCAACCAGGTGCTGAAGATCTACAGCGGCGGCCTGGGCATGCTGGCCGGCGACTACCTCAAGGAGGCTTCCGACTCCAACGTCGATCTCTGTGGTGTCGGCCTGCTCTATCGCTTCGGCTACTTCACGCAGTCGTTGTCGATGGACGGTCAGCAGATAGCCAAATATGACGCACAGTACTTCAACGCGCTGCCCATCGAGCGCGAGCTCGACGACAACGGCAACCAGCTGGTGATCGATATCCCCTACCAGAACTATCAGGTCCACGCCCTTGTCTGGCACGTGAACGTGGGACGCATCAAACTCTACCTGCTGGACACGGACAACGAGATGAACTCCGAGTATGACCGCCCCATCACCCACAACCTCTACGGCGGCGACAACGAGAACCGCCTGAAGCAGGAGATCCTGCTCGGCATCGGCGGCACCCTCATGCTCAAGAAGCTGGGCATCAAGAAGGACATCTACCACTGCAACGAGGGCCACGCCGCCCTGTGCAACCTCCAGCGCCTGTGCGACTACATCCAGGACGGCCTCTCCTTCAACGAGGCCATGGAGCTGGTGCGCGCCTCGTCGCTCTATACCGTCCACACCCCCGTGCCGGCCGGCCACGACTACTTCGAGGCAGACCTCTTCGGCAAGTACATGGGTGGCTATCCCGAGAAGCTGGGCATCAGCTGGGATGAGTTTATCGGCATGGGCCGCATCAACGCCGACGACCACAACGAGAAGTTCTGCATGAGCGTCTTCGCCTGCAACACCTGCCAGGAAGTCAACGGCGTGTCGAAGCTCCACGGCTGGGTGAGCCAGAAGATGTTCGCCCCGATCTGGAAGGGCTACTACCCCGAGGAGAACCATGTCGGCTACGTCACCAACGGCGTCCACTTCCCCACCTGGACGGCCACGGAGTGGCGCAAGCTCTACGACTCCTACTTCGACGACAACTTCCTCTACGACCAGAGCAACGAGCGCATCTGGCACGCCATCTACGACGTGCCCGACGAGGAGATCTGGGAGACGCGCATGGCGCTGAAGAAGAAGCTCGTGAAGTATATCCGCGACAAGTTCACGCAGCAGTGGCTCCGCAACCAGGGCGACCCCGCCAAGGTGATGTCCATCATCCAGCGCATCACGCCCAACGCCCTGATGATCGGCTTCTGCCGCCGCTTCGCCACCTACAAGCGCGCCCACCTGCTCTTCACCGACCTCGACCGTCTGGAGAAGATCGTCAACGATCCCGACCGTCCCGTGCTCTTCTTCTTCTCGGGCAAGGCCCATCCCGCCGACGGTGCCGGCCAGGGCCTCATCAAGCGCATCTTCGAGATCTCCCGTATGCCGCAGTTCCTGGGCAAGATCATCTTCCTGGAGGACTATGACATGCGCCTGGCCCGCCGCCTCGTCAGCGGTGTGGACATCTGGATGAACACGCCGACGCGCCCGCTGGAGGCCAGTGGCACCTCGGGCGAGAAGGCCGAGATGAACGGTGTGGTCAACCTCTCCGTGCTCGACGGCTGGTGGGTGGAAGGCTACCGCGAGGGTGCCGGCTGGGCCCTGCCGCAGGAGCGCACCTATCAGAACCAGACCTACCAGGACCAGCTCGACGCAGCCACCATCTACTCGCTGCTCGAGAACGACATCATCCCGCTCTACTTCAACCGCGGCCGCAAGGCCTACTCCGCTGGCTGGGTGAAGGTCGTGAAAAACTCCATTGCCACCATCGCCCCCCACTACACGATGAAGCGGCAGCTGGACGACTACTATGAGAAGTTCTACAACAAGGAGGCGGACCGCTTCAAGGAGCTGGTGGCCGACAACTACGCCAAGGCCAAGGACATCGCCCTCTGGAAGGAGAACGTCGCAGCTCGCTGGGACGCCATCCATGTGGTCGATAAGGACGAGACGGCCCTCCTGGACGTCGCCACGGGCAAGCCCGTCACCCTCTCCTACACCATCGACGAGCAGGGACTCAACGACGCCATCGGACTCGAACTGGTGGTGCTCAGCAGCCATAGCGAGGACGACCTGCAGATCCACAAGGTTCATCCCTTCGAGATGGTGAAGCAGGAGGGCAACCTCTTCACGTTCAAGGTGACATTCGAGGCCGACGAGGCCGGCTCCTACAAGTATGCCGTGAGAATGTATCCGAAGAACGCCCTGCTCCCCCACCGTCAGGACTTCTGCTACGTGAAGTGGATCGACTAAGGACTAAGAGATAGTAAAAAAAACTATGCGAGGGGATGTCGTGGAAACTCTTTTTCCACACATCCCCTCGCCTCTTTCTTGGTCCACCACGGCCCGCAGGGCGCCTATCAGCCCACAATCTGTCGCCAAGCAGCATTTTTGCGCTTATAATTTTTCGGGTATTTAAGATTTTTCGTACCTTTGCGGCGATATGAGATTCTCCGTCAAATGTAACCATTGCGGCCAGACCTTCATCGCCGAGACGCAGAACTATGGCCGCATGAAATACCGCTGCCCATACTGCCAGTCGGTCATGGTTTGCCAGTTCGACCCGCCCAAGGTGTTTCGCACCCGCGCGCGGTCGGTCATCCCCGTAGCCGATACTTCCCCCGTGACGGCCCATAGCCACCTGCCCATGGTCTCGTCGCGCCTTGACACACCTGTCTCTTATACACATCTGACGCTG
>ENA-OZGH01000134-OZGH01000134.1-human-gut-metagenome-genome-assembly--contig:-NODE-134-length-12110-cov-4.446122_pt1 | contig 12110 bp, 8 predicted proteins | sample MGYA00244656_ERZ653658 | MGnify/ENA primary metagenome ERZ653658 (study PRJEB26926, sample SAMN06165074) | human gut metagenome | biome: ENVO:00009003; feature: ENVO:2100002; material: ENVO:00002003...
AGCCAAGGGAATCCAATTGATAAAAAAAGAATTGGAACACATTCCCAACCCGAAAATAAAAGAAATAGCAACCTGTAACCTGAAAAAGATAGAAGAAGGGAAACGAGATTTCAGATTCTAATCCGGCCCACGCGCCGGGCGATGTTTCCAGACTGATAAAGTAACCACATATGAGTTTAAACAACACCCCATCTGCCAACCGCCTGCACGTCGCCCTCTTCGGGCGGCGCAACAGTGGCAAGTCCTCTTTAATCAATGCCTTGACCGGACAGGATACTGCCCTTGTATCGGATATCCCCGGTACCACGACAGACACCGTGAGCAAAGCCATGGAGATTCAAGGAATCGGCCCTTGTCTCTTTATCGACACGCCGGGATTTGACGATGAAGGAGAATTAGGAGAAATGCGCATCATCCGCACGCTGAAAGCCATCGAACGAACAGACATAGCCTTACTTCTTTGTGAAGACGAAGCCCATGAAGAGGAAAAGAAGTGGATGAAGCAATTGGAGGAAAAAAACATCCCTGTCATCTTGCTACTGAACAAGGCTGACATACGAAAAGACATAGCATCCACCCTACTCCGTATAGAAAAAGATTGCGGTCAAAAGCCTCTCGTTATCAGCGCAAAGGAAAGAACAGGTATAAAGAAGATACATCAGGCGATTCTGGAAAAGTTACCGGCAGATTTCGGGCAACAAACCATTACCGGAAATCTGGTTAAAGAAGGAGATTTAGTGCTCTTAGTCATGCCGCAAGATATACAGGCTCCCAAAGGCCGTCTCATCCTTCCACAGGTACAGACGATGCGCGAATTATTGGACAAGAAATGTCTGGTGATGAGTTGTACAACAGACCAAATAGCTTCCACCTTGCAGGCTCTGTCCCGCCCTCCGAAACTGATTATAACCGACTCCCAGGTTTTTCATACCGTTTATGAACAAAAGCCGGCAGATAGCCTTCTCACCTCTTTCTCTGTCCTGATGGCAGGATATAAGGGAGATATACATTATTATATAGAAGGAGCCTCAGCCATAGACTGCCTCACCCCACAGTCACGGGTACTGATAGCGGAAGCCTGCACTCATGCCCCTGCCACCGAGGACATAGGCAGAGTAAAGCTTCCACGTATGTTGCGTAAAAAGATAGGCGAAGAGCTACAAATAGATATCGTTGCAGGTACAGACTTTCCGGAGGATTTGACACCCTATCACTTAATCATTCATTGCGGAGCCTGCATGTTCAATCGCAAATATGTACTAAACCGGATTGATAATGCCCGTAAGCAACAGATTCCCATGACTAATTATGGAGTGGCTATTGCACACTTGAACGGGATATTGGATAAGATAGCGTATTAAAAAGACATCTGTTCTTTTTTTGTTTCAATCACCACAAACCATTTATTTTCAACGGTTTGTGGTGTAAAAGGATCCGTAATTCCCCTTAACTGGTATGTATGTGGATTTTTACCATTGTTTCTGAAGACTCATAGATTTTCCTTCTTGATGTGTCCTACATGATGGTTCATCCATTTACTTCATTTACAAGGCCTTATCGTGCAAACACTTAGTTGAATTTATAGTTTCACCAAGGTGAAGCAATCGTATCACTTGGGTGACTACGCCTCTCCACTTAGGTGCCAATGCATTGTCACCTAGGTGAAACAACAAAAGAAGACAGACAAAAGATAAGCATTCGGGCTTGTACGTGTTTTTTCCAGTCATAACAAAATCAAAAGCCTGGAGAGAAATACATAAGAGGCCGAATGCTTACAGTTCTTCCATAAACTTGACCGACGAGTGAACAATGCTCCAATCCATATATTCCCACGCAGGGTGTGACCATCTTCGATATTGCCGAATACTGGGCCATTGATGTTTCAATCCACACACCCACGTAGGGTGTGACACTACAGCGTGTCTTCCGTATCATGTTACAGGCAGTTTCAATCCACACACCCACGTAGGGTGTGACTCCATTTCACCGGTAATATCCAGCAAGAAATCCTTGTGTTTCAATCCACACACCCACGTAGGGTGTGACATAAGGGAGGATTTGTAGTAGCCACCTTGGAAAGGTTTCAATCCACACACCCACGTAGGGTGTGACCGCGCCAGCCGGATCAATGACGAACTGGCGAAACTGTTTCAATCCACACACCCACGTAGGGTGTGACTCTATATCTAATAACATATTATAAATCAGCAAGTTTAATCCACTGTTATGCGAATCATCATTATTATTCAACTTCATAACGAAGAAATACTCTACAAATAATTTAATCTACTGATTATTAACACATGCGAAGATACTACTTTTTTTGTAACACACCACATTCGCATTATATTATAAGAGCCTCCTCAAGTTTATACGCCGTTTCAACACCTATTACTTCCACCCTCTTATTCTCATTTTTACTAAGAATATAAAAACGAACACTATCAAGAGACATATCAATAATATCCCTAACTCTCCCTTTTAGAAGAGAATATTGCGCTTCCGTCACTACACACTCAAAGACTGAGTTCTGCACCCTCTGTCCATAATCCAGACAAGCCTTGGCCACACATCGTAAACGGCGAGCCCCCTCTTTGCTTGTAGTATCCACATCGTAAGTCACAAGAATGTACATAATTAAAAATCATTTTATAAGAAATACCGGATAATCGTCAATATCCTGCCTGATATATCTTGCCATTAACATAGCCTGCACATAAGGCAGAAGCCCTATTTCAACTTTTTCATTAAGATAAGGATGAATTATCACTTCCCTTTTCCTTGCCTGCCATGCAGTAATAAAAGTCTTTTTCCCTTTATCTGTCATAACAACCCCATTATCACCTTGGAACAAGAAGTCTTTTACTGAAATCTGTCTTTTATTAATCAACGACAAAATAAAACGGTCGCCAAGGTAAGCACGTAACTCTTCCATCATATCTAAGGCCAACGATGTGCGCCCCGGACGGAGTGTATGGAGAAACCCGACGTATGGATCAAGGCCAACAGTTTCGAGAGCGGCCGCAACATCATTGGCAATCAAGGTATATGCAAAAGACAACATGGCATTCACCGCATCCTTGGGAGGACGACGATTGCGACCATGAAATGGGAAATCAGTCTTCTGATTAAGTATCAAGATTGGCAATACCTCAAAATAGGCATTCGAAGCCATCCCCTCATAACCAATTAATTCCGTCTTATCTTGAGCCTTCAAAACATCACGTTTGGCACGTTCCAATACTTGCACCGCCCTATTAATGTCTTCATTCTCACCATAATCACGAATATATCTCCTCAATATATTGCGATAGTTTTGAATCTTACCACCAATCATCAACCTAACCACATGCAACGACCAAGATGCATCGTCCGACAATTGGTACTGCTTTTTGCGTAACAGAACATTTCCTTTCGTAACACCTTGAACCCTGCTGATGAATCTGCCTTGTGGAGAAAGAAATGTGAGTGATATACCATTGTCACTACACAATTTCATCACACCGGGACTTGCGCCCATATATCCGAACGTAACGATGCCTTCTATATTTATGACAGGAATACGAAACACCTCCTCCTGCTGAACAGATATAACGACATTCAGCCCATCCTTACTAAGATACGCTTCCGGTGTCGTCACATACAAAGTATTCAATAGTTTTCTCATAGATACAGATTTTTAGTAAGGTAATTATCTACCGAAGTACAATTATTTACCATTTCCGGCATGCAAATATCTTTCAGCGAGCACTTGTCACAATGTTTCCCATATTCAGCCTTCGGGATAACCGCTTTACTAAATATATCGTGCATATCCCGGGCACATTGTCTGACTATATCTCGCAGTTCCTCCGTTATATCCACATTAACCCGATGGCGAAGCTCCCCATAAAAGAAAGAGCCGTATGGTATATGGATAGCATACATTTCTTCTATGCACATAATTTGTGCTGCCAACTGCACTTCATCCACCTCGTTTCTTTTCGGTTTGCCATGCTTATACTCCACAGCAACCGGTTGCCATCGCCCCGGATAGTTGGGATGCAAGATAGTATTTTCAAGAGATGAGGAAGGAAACAACTCTATGGCATCAGAGATTCCATAGAGTCCAAGTTCACGCGAAGCGATATTCACCGCACGCAATGTTATCTGGTCACCACACTTCTGTCTATAAAACGGATCATCTACATGCTTGTGCAGAATCTGTCCTTCGATGGTGAGACGATTATCGCCCCATTGCTGCTCAATGTGTATCAAAGCCCATTGCCGGGGACAGAACCTAAAGTGCTGAATCCCCGACAACATGAGCATATCGTCTTCATTGTACATACGATGGAATTATATCAGTTCCTCAATAGTTACATTTGATGGAGCATTCTCCTTATCTATAGTAACTGAATAATCGATGAATGAGCGTGGTGCTCCATCGCAGACTTTCTCCACTTTTACCAATTCAAACAACTTGTTGGCGGGAGCATTACCCAATATGGAGTCATGCTTGAAGACTATCAGTTTTTGAGCACTCATCAATCCACGTGCCGCCGAACGATCCACATCGAACATATTCTTTAATGCGTTCCAAAATAGTTCAAGGTCTTCTTCAGAAAATCCTGTCTGTTGTGCCAAGTTGGCGGAGATGAAGCCGTGACAGACGTAGAGGCCATAAGGAATGGTGGCTTTACGTCCCATTGTACGATTGCCACCATCTTGTTTTTTTGCTTCTTTCTCTGTTGCTACTGCCATACGAGTAATAGAATGTTCCGCTACAGCAATTGGATCTATAGAACGAGCAAAGGTGAACTGGATAGGGCCACGAACTTGACCCGCATTTTTACCTGTTGACATAACTGCGCCGAATGTTCTGATATCAAAGTAATTATTACACATAAAACGACGTGCTGCTTCTATTTTGTCCTTTGCATTTTTTACTTCTGAATCATCATGTGCATTATCAATCAAAGTATTCAGGACTGCCTTCTCTTTGATAAATATATCAAAGCCATTCACAAGCCCTTTTGCTATTTGTACATAGTTACGAACCTTGCGTTTCAAACAGACATCCGTAACAAGTCCCATACCTGTTTCGGCATCCACACGTGGTAGATTACCCGCATCCGGATCACCATTTGGGTTACCATCTTTTACATCAAATATGTAAACGAAATCAATTCTATTCTTTAGTTCTGACATAACTTTATATTTTTAAAATTATTATTCCATTTCTTTATTTTCCTTGTTCATAAAAAGGTCTTGACGTTGATGATAATATCCCACAAAGAACCGTCCTTGATCTTGCAGGTTAAGATGTGGAGGAAATCCTTTTGCATCAAGTTTGGATATAATTTCCTGTTTCAGCTTCTCATAGAACACTTGTCCACCCGGATTCAACTTCTCTATATGATGAGTAGAAAGGTTGAGCACCGTGGCAAAAACCATGGAAGGAGTTGCTGATGCAGCATTCATATAGCGTTCTCGAATGGAATGAATACCATTGGCATCCTCCTGTATCTTGTCAAGTACGGCAAATAGCCTTCCACAAAGATACCCTTGATTTTGATTTTCTTTGTCTAACATAACATCTAATTTTTTATGGTTGTTATTTTCGTTTAGTCTGTTGAGATATGCCTTGATGATAGCAGCACGCACTATATTGACGGATTGTTCTGCACGTATGCGACGAATACATGCTTGAAAGAGAGAAGCCGGATACGGCAACCCTTGAAATATGCTTCTCACCACAGCATCAGGAAGGTTGGGAGTCGCATCACTTGACTTTCCTCCAAGAGTAACATTTCCAAGAATGGAATGCAGTCCCAAGTACGGCTTCTTATCTTTGCGAGTGTCCACCATCTCCATATCTGTAAAATGCTTACTTATCAAACCTGCAAACTCACGCAAAGGCATCTCATTCCAATATACTACCGCAATTCTTGCCGAATTAGGAGCCAAACCCAAAATGAAGAATTTGTCATCATCGTTTGCCGATAATTTTCCGTTATAGATAGACTGGAAAGTATCATATACTAACTTTATACGCCTGTTTGGGTCGTCATTTTCTTCTTCAATCCGCCCCAACAAAGAAAATAAACTATTCTCGGACTCTTTTGAAGCCTCGCTATTGGAGGAAGCCCAGAAAAGATAAGTACGTGAGCCCACCATAAACTTATTGTGAGAATCCGAACGCAGCAAATGATTCAATGCGGTTGTATATGCAAATTCAGCTTCTTCTGATATTGGAGCATTGTATCCTTTAGATTTCCCATACGAATCATACCCGGAATTAACTTGAAATGCAACCAGTTTGGCTGTTTCTTGGCTTCCAAGTATCTTTGTAGCAGTTGTAATCTCTACAACTTTTGAATATCTCCCTGTTATCAAACAAAGATTTCCTACCACGCCATGATTCTCTTCAAACAAATTTATCAATTCCGTTTTCGAAGCCACTATTTTCGTATCCCCTTCTATAAGGAAAGAAAAGGTAGAATATTTCTTATTAAGATTTTTGGCTATATCATCCCATAAAGAATCTTTCTGCATAGCCCCAACTATAATAGAAGGGTCTTGCTGATAAAATGCATAAACAGCTTTTATGTCCTCATTATCCGGAAAAGCATCATATATATCTTTTACTTTCGCCTTAAATACTTCAAAGTACTTACGTATCTTTTCCATATCCCCCTTATCGGAATAACCAAATACATATTTACAATTGTCATACAAATAGTTTGCAACAGGGGCACTTGACCGGCTAACACTTTTCTTAACAAGAAACTGCTGTGCCGACTTCTTATCTATGCGCCTGTCTTCAAAGCGCAGAAATTTTCCACATCTATCAATAACAATAATAAATCCAATCTCTTTGTATTCTAAACCAAAAGGGGCCACATCATCTCCACTTCGATGATAGTAATCATATAATGCTTTCAGTATCATCTCAACACCTCCTCACTATCTTTATCCGGTACAACAATCACTCCCTTTTTCATTTGGACTCTATAAAACATAGCATTCGGTTTTTGTGGATTTTCCTCAAAGTCCATATCATAAAGCATAATGCCGAAATCCCTGTCTTCGGCTAAGGGATTATCAAGATTATCAGTACTTTCAATATACTTCCAGTTTGCAGAAAACTCACGACATCCGAGATAGGGCTGCGTAAAACATTGCCCTTGTGATGCCCTGCGTTCGAACATCTGATAATACTTCATAGGATTCTCGTCAGCACTTGGCTGATGCTTGGCAAAAGCCTCTTTGGGACGGTCTTTTACCGGAATAAATACTAACTTAGCATAAATTCGGTAACGCACATCCAGCAGAAGCAAAGTGTTCTTCTGTTGGCGTGTCTTTCCATCATCTATATAAATTGGTTTCATGCTGGAATTTACCACCGCTCCAACTTCATTCCGTCTAATGGTAGCCCATTTTATAGGCCTGAGTACCTCAATCTTGGTTACCTGCCAACGCATGGCATAGCGTTTAAACAGTATCGCTTCAAAGATGGCGCGTGCCGCCGATGGCGTTATGACATCGTAACTCACACGCTCTACTTTCAATTCCGGACGAGTGAAACAAGCCCAATCGCCCCACACCTCCAAACAATATTCTTTATCTGTATATTCCATATCATTCATCGTTTTCCTTGTTTTCCAATAAATCTTCCGGCTTCTGACCTTCAAAAAACCTTTTTGCCGACAAGGGAGTTACCACTTCACGACCGGTTTTTTGCTCCAACTGTTCGCGTGCCACACGAGCCACATCACCACCATCAGCCGCACACTGCATATTTTCACCCAATGTCTGAGGATTTTTAGCTTTAGTAATACTTGTCGTAGAGAGTTCGGCCAGCATATTAAGAACCAATTCTTCATTGGTCATATTGTCCCGGAGATTTTCTTTCTTCAAGCCCTTGAACTGTTTGTACTCCTTTGCCGACTTTCCGGTCCATTGCTGATAGATAATGTCTGTAAGAGTAGCATATTGAACACCTTCCTCTACATTATGTAGTTTCCATTGATCTGTAAGATCTTTACGGATTTCAATGCTCTTCAAGCGTTGGTTTATCCAGTTGTCAGAGTAACCAAGTCGCTTGTAGTCCATCATAGCTTGCTCAATACTCAACTCAGGGTCTTGCATCTGATCAAGACGTTCGGATGCTACATGTGCCATCCATTGCTTGAACGGTTCTGCCTTGGGAGATGGGATAGACTGAATGATACGTAGTAGTTGTTCTGTATCAGCCACATCTGTAAGTCGCATCTTACCGTCTGCGGCTTTCATTTTCAAACCGTGACAATTTGTCACGGTTTCATTTCCCTCTTCTTTAAGTCTTTGCTTTAACTTACGCCAATAAGCAGTTGCATCAACACTGTCTGTTAAAACTGACACCACATCAACTATCGAAAAATACCATTTTTCCTTTTCATCATCCCACACGGTGCGGACTTTACGTTCTTCAAACAATTTCAATGTTTCTTTCTTTGTCATATCCGTTTCTTTATATCATTAATACTTCCTCCAGCCAATGGTTATCAAGACTGAGACCTGTGGCTTTATTATACTGAGACCTGTCTGCCAATACATATATTCCTTCCAATATTTCTTCGACAAGCCCATAGCCTTTCAGTTGCTTAAAATCATAGGAACGGATGCCTACAGTAAATTTCGCCAATTGCTTCACCAACGAGTAGGTACACCCCGATTCTTTCAACTGCTCTATAAGTTCCATGCTGTTTTCCCAATTTACGATAACATTTATACTTGTATCATCAATCAGGCGAAATTCTTTTGATGCAGTTTCAAAACATAACTCAGTAGGTTTGTAAAGCCAGTGCTTTATATCCTTTTCATCAAATGTTTGTTTTCTGCTATACAATTGACAAAAATACGCTTTCATGGTAGAAGGAGCAAACCAATCACTATCTTCCGGCAAATTCAACCGAGCATTGTTGGAGTCAGCCATTGAACCGAAGGGATTTCGCTTCTCTGCAGCCAGACTGAACACAAATGTATGTCCCATTGCACTTCGTCCTTCCCGATTGCACCGTCCCGCTGCTTGCAATACAGAATCGAGTCCTGCTTCTTGACGGAACACAACCGGAAAGTCTATATCCACACCAGCCTCCACAAGTTGGGTTGCAATGACCCTGACAATCGGCTGCAACCCATCCTTCAATAAAGTTTTTATTTTACCAATAGTTTCGTGTAAGTGGGCAGGGCACATCATTCTAGACAAATGCAATTTCACTCCGTCATTGGGCAAACGGTCATACAGCTCTTTGGCATCTTTACGAGTGTTCACTATGCACAACACCTTATTATATTCAGACACCTTTGCAGCTATCTCATCGTATGTTCTTCCTGTATCATCGATTGCCAACTTCACACGGCGAAGTTGGTCATGCAAAGCAAATTCTTCCGGAATAATTTCCTTGATATGTTCTATTCCCTTAAAATCAGCTTTAGGATTTGTTCCTTCTATCAGACCACTCAGTACCGGCTGGCTTGCCGTGGTAAACAATACCGAAACCCCGAACATTTCCTGATACGCTTTCAGCGCATCGACTATCGGCTGCAAGAAGCCGGTTGGCAACATCTGAACCTCATCCAAAACAAGAATTGAATTTGCCATGTTGTGCAGTTTGCGGCAATCAGATGTTTTATTGCTAAACATAGATTCAAAAAGCTGTACATTGGTAGTGACAATAATGGGATAGTCCCAATTCTCTGTAGCCAATTTTGCTTTTTCCCTATTTTCCTCGTCCTTAATATCATCGGGGTCGAAATTACTATGATGCTCCAATACATTTTCTTCACCAAAGATTTCCTTCAAAAGCCCTGCCGTTTGCACAATGATACTGGTATATGGGATGGCGATGATGATACGATTCATTGAATGGCTTACAGCATGCTTCATGGCCCATAACAAAGAAGAAAGTGTTTTACCGCCTCCCGTCGGAACCGTAAGGCTATAAAATCCTTTTTCGCTTGAAGAAGTTCTACTGCATTGTTCTTTCACTTGCCGGCGGATGCGGTTCACTTTCGTATCGGCTGCATTCGATTGCAGTTTTTGCATATATACCTCCAGTTGTGGAAGCAAATCGACAAGCGTAGCCAAATTTCCCCGCTTCCGCCATGACTCTACATCCATAAACCGTTCTGTATCGAGTCGGTCGGCATCTACAAGACAGGAAAAAAGCATACGGGAAAGGTGATGAAAGTGTTTCCATTCAACCTTTGATTTAGAAAAAGGTGAATCAATAAATTCTTGGAATAATAAAGGTTTGTTTATGCTAATGTCACCCTCGTTTATTTCTTCGGACAATAGCCTCTCTTTCAATATGTTTTCCACATCCCCAAAATTATGTAACCCCGTGTGATGAGAAATAATTTGGTTTACAAGAAGATGGGAAACATCTTTTCCCATAAGTTCTTTTGCCAATATTCCACCCACAAAAGCATGGGTATGATCATCATAGCGCTTCTTGTCACTCGTAGGCAAACCATTCATCTTGCGTATGTATTGCTGGAATGCCGCCCGTTCCTTTCCTTTATCATGAAGTAGGCCGAGCGCACGCCCCCAAGAAGGAAGTCCGAACTGCCCGGCGAAGGATGCCGCCATATCAGCAACCCCCTTTTGATGTTCATCATTGGTTTGTATCATCCATTGACCATTCTCCCTATTTTGATACAAATGGGATATCAACTGATTTTCCTCTATCATCTGATTAAATTTATAAGGCTAGCATTCCACAAATATAGTGAATAATATCAGACTCTCGCAAAAGAAAATCATATTTCAGGTCAGCTTCATCAGTTTTCATCCTTAAAACAAGAAATACAATCAACAACGACAAGAACGGGCATTCCGCCTTGTCGACTCCACACAGGGAAAGGAGAACAAACCATTTCGGAGGGGAAAAAGAACTTCCGTCACCACATCTCACTGATTCTAAAGGAGATATAGTGACGGAAGAAAAAAAATAATCTGTTAATCCGCATAGATAATCACGGATGAATATACCGGACTATTCCGACAACATCCGCTTGATGAGATCAAGCTTTCACTACTGCCAACAACTCATCCGGTGTAACCAGTGACTGCTCGCCCGTAGTCATATTCTTCAAAGTCAGTTTCCCTTCGTTCATTTCATTTTCACCAACAATGGCAACAAAAGGAATCTGCTTGTCATTGGCATATCCCATCTGCTTCTTCATTTTAGCAGCATCCGGATAAATTTCGGCACGTACCCCTGTTTCACGGACTTTTGCCAGGATAGGCAGACAATAAGCAGCTTCTTTATCACCGAAGTTTACAAACAACAGTTCAGTTCCGTTCACCGCTTCTTTCGGGTACAAATCCAACTGATTCAACACATCAAAAATACGGTCGGCTCCGAAAGAGATACCTACACCAGACATACCGTCCATACCAAAGACACCGGTCAGGTTATCATAACGGCCGCCACCGCTGATACTGCCAATCTGTACATCCAAGGCTTTCACTTCAAAAATAGCGCCAGTATAATAATTCAAGCCACGAGCCAAAGTCAAATCCAGTTCCACTTCACTCTTCACACCCAGTGTAGATACGGTTTTTAATATGAATTCACTTTCTTCTACTCCCTTCATTCCCGTTTCACTGGCTGCAAGGACTGTTTTCAAAGTTTCCAATTTCTCTTCATTGCTTCCACTCAATAAAATAATCGGCTGCAATTTATCAATAGCCTCTTGAGGAATCCCTTTAGAAGCCAATTCCGCATTTACATTTTCCAAGCCTATCTTGTCCAGCTTATCAATAGCTACGGTGATATCCACAATTTTATCGGCCTCACCTATGATCTCGGCAATACCGGTCAATATCTTACGGTTATTGATTTTAATTGAAACGCGTACTCCGAATTTGCCAAATACCCGGTCTATCATCTGTACCAGCTCCACTTCATTCAATAAAGAATTACTGCCTACCACATCGGCATCACACTGATAGAATTCACGATAACGGCCCTTCTGAGGACGGTCCGCACGCCAAACCGGCTGAATTTGATAACGCTTGAAAGGGAAACTGATTTCGTCACGGTGCATGACCACGTAACGGGCGAACGGTACAGTGA
>ENA-OZGH01000137-OZGH01000137.1-human-gut-metagenome-genome-assembly--contig:-NODE-137-length-12006-cov-3.446490_pt1 | contig 12006 bp, 10 predicted proteins | sample MGYA00244656_ERZ653658 | MGnify/ENA primary metagenome ERZ653658 (study PRJEB26926, sample SAMN06165074) | human gut metagenome | biome: ENVO:00009003; feature: ENVO:2100002; material: ENVO:00002003...
CAGGATTAAATGCCAGCAGTCCGATACCTGCTACGGCGGCCAGATACCGCACAGCCTTTGCCCGCTCCAGATCGCGCAGCGACCAGCAGACGACGAGGAACACGCACACGCCCGCGACGATAGCAAGCAGCTCCTTGATCAGACTTTCCGGCGCGGAGCTTGACACAACGGCAAGGCCCATCGTGCACAGGAAAAACGCCAGCGTCTCCGCCTCAAATCCCGTCCTGCGGAAGATCCGCAGCCCGAGATACAGCGCCCATTCCAGCCCGATCAGCCCGCCGAACGCCGTCAGCTCCAGCGCCGCGTCGCACCCGCCGAGGATCAGCTGCAGCGCCGCCAGCAGCTGAAACAGCGTCAAAAGCAGCAGCGTCGGCGCCTGCCGCACGGCGCGGCCCGCGCGCGTGCGCGTGCCGGCCTGGATGCGCTCCTGCTCCTTCGTGATGGGCACGAGCGTAAAGTTGACCCCGCCCATCGTGATCACGTCGCCGAACCGCAGCGCCGCCAGCGCGGTCTGCCGCCCGTTGACGAACACGCCGGATTTCGACTGCGCGTCCGAGATCGTCCAGCTCCCGTCGTCATACCGTGTCAAAACCGCGTGCGTGCGCGAGATCGTCGGGTACCCCAGCTGCACGTCGCAGCCCGCGCCGCGCCCAACCAGACTTTCCCAGTGCGTCACCGGGATATGCGTCCCGTCCGGCGTCGTCAGCCAGGCCCAGACCTCCGGCTCCTGCCGGAACGTCAGCAGACTCACCGCGCACCGCACCAAAATTCCCAGCGCCAGCACCGGAAACACATAGCACAGCCACGGGGCCGGCTCTAATTGTGAAAAAAACGAATTCAGCGTATCCTGCATCATAAGTTCTCCAAAATTTGGCCTATTTTTCGCCGGTTTCCTCCGTCTTTGGCAGCTCGTCGACGGTCTGGATGTCGCGATAGGCCCGCGTGTCGGTCGTGAGCGACTTTTTCCGGAGCTTTTCGTTGACGGAGTCGGAGATCAGCAGATAGAGGATCGCGAACACCGGCACCCCGAGGATCATCCCCGTAAACCCGAACAGACTCGCCGCGATCGTGATCGACGCCAGCACCCAGAACCCGGAGATGCCCACCGTGTTCCCCAGGATCTTCGGCCCGATCACGTTCCCGTCGATCTGCTGCAGAACCAGAATGAAGATCACGAAATAAAACGCCTGCAGCGGGTTCACCAGCAGAATGAGGAACGCGCACGGCACCAGCCCGATGATCGGCCCGAAGAACGGGATCACGTTCGTCACGCCGATGACCGTCGCGATCAGCGCCGGATACGGCATCTTCAGGATCAGGATCCCGATGTAGCACAGCACGCCGATGATCGCCGAATCGACGATCTTGCCGATTACGAACCCGTTGAACATCCGGTAAATATTCCGCCCGAGGTAGAAAATGTGGTCCGCGCCCTTGCGGGAGAAGGCGGCCACGATGATCTTCTTCCCCTGCGCCTGAAACGTCTCCTTCGACCACAGGATGTACACCGACGCGACCAGCCCGATGAGCACGTTCATCAGACTTTTCACCACCGCCACCACCGACGTCGTCACCGTCGCCAGCAGCTTCTGCACGTCCTGCAGAAAGGTCGTCGTGATCCAGTTGTTGATGAATTCATAGATCTTGCCCAGCGCCGAGTCCACGTAGCCCTGAATTTCCGGGTTGTCCTCCAGCACGTTCGTGACCCAGCGGTCGATGCTCGTGTAGTAATTCTCCGCGTTGTCCACGATCCCGACCACGCTCTCATACAGCTGCGGCAGCAGCATGGAGAAGAACGCGTATAAAATCAGGACTGCCACAACAACGCTGACGAAGATGCCCGCCGCACGGCTCAGATTGCGGATGAGCGCGGGCTTCCACTTTGTCTTCTGTTCCAGCAGCGGCAGCAGGCGGCTGTCGACGAAGCGCACGATTGGGTTCAGAAGGAACGCGATCACCACGCCGAAGATCAGCGGCTCCAGAATCATCTCCAGCGCCGTCAGCACACCGAAGAAACCCGGCAGATCCGTAAAGATCACGACGAGCAGAATGCTGACAAAGATCACGACCAGCGCCGTCAGACCCCATTTGACGTATGGCTTGTCTCGATGTTCGTTCATACGCGATTCTCCTTTTCCCAGTTATCTATAAAGTATCATATTCGACAGAAAACGTCAATTCAGAGATTCCCCTAGGGTGTATCTGAAAACAGCGCTTAGATGTGCAAAATGCCGAAAGCGACGCAGATCGCGGCGACCATAACAAAAGCGAGGAAGGAGTCGTCACGCTTGTCATAGCGTGTCTCAGCACGGCGAAATTCCTTGAGGCGATTGAAGAAACGCTCTATTACATTCCGCCGTTTATACGTCTCTTTATCAAATGGCCATGGCTGCTTTGTGTTCACTTTCGGCGGGATCGTATAGCGGGCGGACTGGTCATGCAGATAAGTTCGAATCTCTTTTGTGCCATAGGCTTTATCGGCAAGAATATCACAGTCCTTCAGGGCCGGAAGCAGCTTCAGCAGAGAAACTGCCTCCGTGCAATCGTCAACATTCCCGGCAGACAGCAAAAAAGCCACAGGCCGCAGGTCTTTTCCGACAATGGCATGAATTTTCGTGTTCAGGCCTCCGCGCGTTTTGCCGATGCTGCTTGATGTCTGGCTTTTGCTCTCTTTCTTATTCCACGACCTGCCTGCACGGATGCTTTGATCGACGTTGAATCCATGCTCAGCTCCGCGCCAGTGCTCGAGGTCGCGCAGCGCTCGAAGATCTTCTTCGGAGTCCCATCGTCCCGCCAGCGGCAGAAGCAGCTGTACACAGTCTGATGCGGACCGAATCTCGCCGGAAGATCGCTCCAGCGCGCACCACTGCGGGCAAGCCACAGGATGCCATTGAGATGCGCGCGAATATCCTTCTGCGGGCGACCGGTATGCGAGATCTGGATAAGCGGCCGGACCAGCTCCCATTCCTTATCGGTAAGTTCATAACGACGGGTTTTTCATGCTTGTCACTTCTTTCTGCCCTTGTCTTACCACTTGTTCGTGTCTTTTTCTTGTCCGTTTCGCTATTTTTGACTTTTCAGATACATAGCCAGAGAAACCCATATCGTGGAAATATTATGGCAAAATCACACAAAATTGTAAGTATCATCTCAAATCGATAAAAAACCTTCTACTTATATAGGTACAAAAATCGAAAAGACTCTCGCCTAAATGGAAAAATTTAAAAAATTTTGAGAGCCACCAAAAGCAGCTCTCAAAACCTGATGATTCAGCTCTTACCTCGCGGCGGACGGAAAACGGACAGTCATCCCGCTGCCAGCAGCGCCAGCAAGGCGTAGGCCGAACGACCTGCGTAGCTGTCGTCCAGCTCAACGATGCCGGACTGCATGTATTTCTCGTCTCAATGTCCCATATTTCGGAATTTTACAAGATTTTGTGTCCATCTGCGTTAAGCCGATCAGCACATTGTATTTTTTATATCTATCTCTGTACCCTTCCGGTGCCGTCGCCGCCCATGAGCTTCCCAACGTCGGAGACGGAAACACGGTTGAAATCGCCGATGATGCTGTGCTTCAGGCAGCTCGCCGCGACTGCGAACTCGAGCGCAGACTGCTTGTCCTCATAGAGGTTCAGCCCGTAGATCAGGCCGCCCGCAAAGCTGTCGCCGCCGCCCACGCGGTCGATAATGTCCCGAATTTCGTACTTTTTGGACACATAGAAGTCCTTGCCGTCATTCAGGCACGCCGCCCAGCCGTTCCAGTCGGCACTGTGGCTCTCACGGAGCGTGATGGCGATGCACTTCATGTTCGGATAGCTTTCCAGCACCTTGTTGCCGAGCGCTCTATACTTCTTACGATCGAGTTCACCGGACTCGACGTTCACATCGACGGTAATTTCGAGCGATTTCTGCACGTCTTCTTCGTTGGCAATCGCCACATCGACATACTTTGCAAGCTCTCGCATGACCTCGCTGGCCTTCTTGCCATACTTCCAGAGGTTCTTGCGGTAGTTGAGGTCACAGGAGACGGTGATGTTCCGCTTCTTTGCTTCCTTGACGGCTTCGAGCGACAGCTCCATTGCGGATTCGGAAATTGCAGGCGTAATGCCCGTGATGTGGAACCAATCCACACCCTCGAAGGCTTTGTCCCAGTCGATATCGCCCGGCTTTGCAAGTGCGATTGAGGAATACGCACGGTCATAGACGACCTTGCTCGGCAGCTGATTTGCGCCGCCCTCTAAGTAATAAATGCCCATGCGACCCTCGCTGCGGACGATCTTCTTTGTGTCCACGCCAAAATAGCGCAGCTCGCGGATGCAGGCGTCTGCAATATCGTTCTGTGGCAGAACGGTCAGGAATTCCGCGTCCATGCCGTAATTTGCAAGGGAGACTGCCACATTGGCCTCGCCGCCGCCGAAGGTCGCCTCAAGCATCGGGCTCTGGAAGAAGCGCTCGTGTCCCGGCGCTTTCAGGCGGAGCATAATTTCACCAAATGTCAGAACTTTCATCTTCGTCCCTCCTTACTTCTGCAGCAGATGCACGGCGAAACCGCCGAACTCGTCTTTGAGGTATGCAGCTGTCATACGTCCGTTTTTGTACTTTGCCGAGCTTTCGTCATACGCAAAGCCCTTCTTTGCAAGCCCTGCCACCGCCAGCTCCACAGAGTTGGTGCGGATCGCAATATGACCGTTTTTGCCCTTGAACATGGTCTTCATGACCTCGATGCCGCTGGATGCAAACATCGAAGAGCTGCCGTCTTTGACCGGCAGATCAAACGCTTCGTTCAGCTTCTCGCAGACGGCAGACGCCGCCGCGGCATCTTCGCAGTTGACGCCAATGTGCGCCACCTCAAAGCCGAGCGCGGCGCTTCTCGCCTGCTTGCAGAGCGCGGTGATCTTTTCAAAATTGCCCGCCGCGATGTCCGCCTTCGGGCAGACCCAGCTGCCGCCGACTGCGTGGATGAACGGCGCGGCGATGAACTCGCCGATGTTCTGACCATTCACGCCGCCGGTCGGGATGAACTTGATCCCGCCGAACGGGCCTGACAGGGCCTTCATCGCGGACAGACCGCCATAGACGCCGGCCGGGAAGAACTTCACGACCTTGAGGCCGAGCTTCATCGCGGCCATAATTTCCGTCGGGGTCACACAGCCGGGCGTCACAGCAACACCGTTCTCTACGCACCAACGGACAACTTCTTCGTCAAAGCCGGGGGCAACGATGAACTTCGCGCCGCACTCGACGGCCTTGCGGCACTGGTCGAGCGTGATGACCGTACCTGCGCCAACTAACATGTCGGGGCAGCTTTCCGCGACTGCCTTGATCGAGTCCGCCGCAGCAGCCGTGCGGAACGTGATTTCCATCACGTCCACGCCGCCGGCAAGCAAAGCCTTTGCCGTCGCGACCGCGTCCTTCGCGTCATCCAATACCACAACCGGCACAACAGCCGATGCGGCCAGTCTTTCAGAAACATTCATTTTGTCGACTCCCTACTTTCATTTGCGATGATTCCAATAAACATCCCATGCGTTTCCTGCAAACATCATCTCTCGCTCTTTCTCCGTACAGTCGGACAAAAGGAATTTTCCGTGTGCCACCAACTGCTGATAGTTTGCCGTCCCCAGCAGCCATGGAATATCTGTCCCCCATAACAATTTCTTTGCTCCCACGATCCCGCGTGCCAAGTCAAAATAGCGTTTCGTACTGGGAAATGGATATTCTTCTTCCTTCTGCACATGATACGGGAGCGCGGAAAGATCAAACCAAACATTTGGCAACGTACCCAAACGAATCTGCTCCAACCACGCAGACCAAAGCTCCGGGTTGCGCTCTGCAGCTCGCGAGGGCTGCCCCATGTGGCAAAGCACGATTTTCAATCCCGGATGACGCTTTGCGATGGACGCGATCTGATCTGTCTGATAAGAACCATCGCCTGGCCGACCGAGGTCAAACGAAACCGTTTTTCCACCTGCTTCCATGGCCTCCCAAAGCCATCTTAGCTCTGGTGCATCCAGCTGTACGCCGGGATAGACACCGTACAGGCCGCCCGCCTCAGAAAACTCAATTTTAATGTTTTTCCAAAGCGATCCTTCCAGCTTTTCGGCATAATACTGGCGCGCCGCGGGACTCCAAGGGTCAAAAAAAGCGGAGGCAGTAAACTGCTCCGGATAGTCCCGGCATGCTTGCAGTACATACTCGCTCCAGTCTCCATAGCATGGGCAAAGAATCAGGACAGCTTTATCCACCTGTGCCTGCCGCATCTCATGCAGCAGCATCTGCAATGTATGGCTGGTGTTTTCGTTGATCGCCGGCAGCACATCCTGTGCAATGCCGTCTCCTGCATCGATCCGGCCATATCCCGCGCCATGGGTATGGCCTTTTGGGCCATACCCATCAACGTTTGGGAAAATATGAACATGCGCGTCAATCAGCATAGCTTTTCCCGCTCAGTTCATGCTGCCCTTTACGCCCTGAACCAGTTGATCGATCACGTTGATTTCTTCGATCGTCGGTCTGTATCCGTCCTCAAACATGACCGAACCGTCCTGCGCATAAATCGGGCCCTCAAACACGGCAATCTCCTTGTTAATCAACTGCTCGCGCACTTCACCAAGCTTCGCCACGATCTCATCAGAGACTGTGTCGCCAAATGTTGCCTGCTTGATCAGGTTCAGTTCCATGCCGCCGCTGATGTTCACCGGTTCATATTCTCCGTCAATCGCCTGCTTCAGATACGGAATATAGCCGCTCCAATCCGTAATGCACGCAGACAGCCACGTCTGGGGATCCAGCTCATACGCATCAGAGTTGCAGCCGAAGCAGTGCACGCCACGGCTGCGGCAGATTTCCATCATCGTCTTGATGGAATCCTGGAACGGCGCAATGACATCACAACCGCTGTCGATCAACTGGTTCACAGATGTGGTCTGCAGGCCAGTATCCGCCCACGACCCGGTAAAGACCGCGGTAATATCAATCTCAGGCTTGATCGACTGCGCGCCAAGTGCAAACGCGTCGATGGCAACAATGACATCCGGGATCGGCAGAGAGCCAATGAAGCCGATCTTGTCCGTTGTCGAATACATGGCGGCCAGGACACCATTCAGATACCAGACATCCTGCACTTCTCCATGGATGATGGAAAAGTTTCCGCCGGCGTAATCCGTGATCGGGAGCGAATAGAACGCTACCTCAGGATGACGCAGCGCGACATTGTGCGAGTATTCGAGGAATCCAAACTGCGAGGGGAACAGAATGGTGCACCCCTGTGCAATCAGCTCCTCCATGACACCTTCGCTGTCAGAGGTTGTAGGGACGTTTTCCTTGATCACGACTTCAATGCCAAGCTCTTTCTCAACAAGTTCACCAAGCTGCACGAAATTCAGGTTGAAGCCATAGTCGTCTTTTGTTCCGCTCAGGATAATGCCAAGCTTCTTTGCCCCCGCACCGGGCTTGACGTCGCCCGTCTGTTCCGTCTGCGTCTGGGTGGGGTCAGCCGGCTTTGCGCATGCCACCAGCGTTGCCGCGAGCAGAACCAGCACCAACATCATTGCAACTACTTTTTTCATTGTTTTTCCTCCGTCCTTTTTCTTTAAGTAATAATTTTCAGTTGTTCCGGCATCGACGGCTTTTTGGACGTCGAAATAATTGCCAGAGCAACCAATGTAAACAGGTAGGGCATCATCAATGTCACATACATGGAAATGGGCACTTCGTGGATCTGGAAGAATATCTGCAGCGCCTGTGCCAGGCCGAACAGATACGCCGCAAGGTATGCTCGCTGCGGCTTCCACGAGCAGAGGATCACCAGAGAGGAGGCAATAATTCCCCGTCCGTTGATCATGTTGTTTGCCCAGCTCATCGCATAGATCACGCTCATATGTGCCCCGCCGATTCCAGCCAGAACACCTGCAAAAATAACCGCTCCGTATTGCAGAACCACCGGGTTATACCCGTACGCTCTTGTGACATCAGGCCGTTCCCCCACAGAACAGAGCACCAGCCCCGTTCTTGTTTTTGTCAGGAACCACCAAGCCAACACCGGAAGTACATAAGCGATATACGTCAGAATATCCTGCTGAAAAAAGGCCGGCCCAATCACCGGAATCTTGCTCAGAACCGGAATGGCGAGGGAAAACGACTTTCCAAGGCTGACGCCGAGCTGCGATCTTCCAAAAAAGGTGGTCAGGCCCTGCGCAAAGAAAATCAGGATAAACCCGGTCGCCATCATGTTGCTTTTTCTGGAGATGGAAAGGAACGCCTGGATCAGCCCAATCAAGCCGCCTGCAATCGCTGCGCACAAAACAGCCAAAAACAGGCTTCCGCTCCCGGCTGCTACGGCAAAGCCTACACATGCGCCACAAAGCATGCTTCCTTCTACGCTCAGGCTGGTGATGCCGGTTCGTTGGCCAATCAAATCCCCAAGCAGCGCGTAAATGATGGGAGTTCCTGCGCTGACCATGCAAATGAGAATCGTTGTTAGTTCATTCATGCCTTTCTCTTTCCTCCCACCGTCATAATTGTCAGCAAAACGAGCATGATCAAAATCTGCATTGTCGCCGCCGGAAGCCCGGTGTTGATCTCCATGCCGTTACCGGCGACGGTCAAACCGCCGATCAGTAAGGCGGACAGGATCAGCAAAAGCGGGTTGTTTCCAGCCATTCCTGCAGCAAGGAAGCCCATAAAGCCCATGGTCTCGCCCGCACTGATCCGCATACGGCCCTCGACGCCGACGACCATGACCGCGCCGGCAAGGCCGGCAAGTGCACCCGCGAACAAGAACACCCAGGTCTGTATTTTTCTCACTTGTATGCCTGCGTAACGTGCAGCCATCTGGTTTCCGCCGATCGTACGCACCGCAAACCCCACTCTTGTATGATAGATGATATACCAGGTCAAGCCTGCCATGGCAATCGCGACAAAGATACCGGCGTTCATTCTTGTTCCAAAATAGGTGTGAAAACGCAGCTGGGGCGCAATTTCTACCGTCTGCGGGTAATTCCATCCATTTGGATCGCGAAGGCTGCCAAACAGCATGGCAGAGATCAGGTAGGTCGCAACATAGTTCATAAGGATTGTCGTCAGGATCTCGTTCATTGCAAGCTTCTGCTTCAGAAAAACACCGACGCCTGCATACAAAGCCCCGCAGATCATACCAACCAGCAGCATCAGCGGGATTCCGATAACACCGGGCAGATTTGCCAGCACTGTGCTTCCGGCAACAGCGGTTCCGAGAGCGGCAATCGCCATCTGGCCTTCTCCGCCTGCGTTGGCCAGGCCAACACGGGCCGGAATGCTTGCCGCAAGACCCGTCAGGATCAGATACGCCGCACGGACAATTACTTCGCCAAAGCCGTAAGCCGAACCAAAAATAGATGTAATGATGGTCTGATACGCCACAAGCGGCGATTTGCCCTGCGACAGGAGCAGCCCGGCAAACGCGATCAGAGGAAACAGGACGCAGATCAGGATCCTAACTGCCAAGCTGTCTTGAAGTTGCAGCGGCTTCTTTTGTGCCTTATTCATGTGCGTTCTCTCCTTGAAGCATAATTTTTCCGATCTCATTCGGCGTACACGCGTCTACACAGTACGGTCCAAACGCAGTGTGAGAAGACAGGACCAGGATCCGGTCGCACATCGTGAACAGCTCCGAGATATCTTCGGAAATCAGGATCGTACCCACGCCCTGTTTTTTCAGCCGGAACAGTGTCTTGTGGACTGCGTGTACTGTGGCGATGTCCAGTCCCCGGCTTGGATAACTGGCAATTAACAGGCGCGGTCTGGAGATAACGGCACGGGCAAACGTCATTCGCTGCAGATTGCCGCCAGAAAGTGTCCCGGCAATTCTTTCTGCCTGTGGGACCCGGAGGGTCTTGACCTCAGAATGTGTCTGCAGCTGACTGCGCATCGCCTGCCAGTCCATATCACCATGGCGGTAAATCGGATCCAGGCCGACCAGCGCCATGTTTTCCAGAATCGAAAACGTCGGAACAACGTTGTCGCGAATGGGATCCTCAGTCACCATTCGCATCCCCAACCGGATTCTATGCGCAATATCCGTTGAGGAGATATCCTCTTCATTTGCGCTCAGGATACCGCTCTGCAGCTTCCGCGCTCCGTATATGGCCTCCGCCAGTTCTCTCTGCCCATTTCCGGATATGCCGGCAATGCCCAGGATCTCTGCTTTGTGCATTTCAAAGCTGACATCATGCAGAATCAACTGATCGTGGTCATCCTTTATGCTGACTCCGGAAAGCGACAGCTGCAGTGCCGCTGCTTCGTTTTCCTCACTGCATTCCGGGCGTTCCAGCTCAAAGTTGACCGGAACATTCCCCATCATTGCCGAGATGATCTGCTGCTGGCTGAAGCCATCTCTGCGTTCAAAGGTACAGACATGTTCGCCCTGACGCAGAATCGTGATCCGGTCCGACACGGCAAGGATCTCGTCAATTTTGTGCGTGATCAGGAAGATCCCATACCCCTTATTGCGGAATCCGCTCAGCATCTGCAGAAAAGCCTGCACTTCGTGCGGTGCCAGCACGCTTGTGGGCTCATCGAAAATCATCACACGGGTCTGCGGATCCAGCAGAATCTTCAGGATCTCCACATGCTGCCGCTGTCCGAGGTCAAGCTTCCAAACCTCCGTGTCAGGATCCACGGAAAGGCGATACTCCGCAGAGATTCGATTAATTTCATCGCGAAGCTTCTTTTTATTGATCTTCCACCCGGCAGAATGGAGGGAAAGGAATACATTTTCCAGAACTGTGAAAGCAGGAACGAGCCGGAAATCCTGAAATACCATTCCGATACCCTTTTCGCGGGCAATCGTCGGATTCCAGCGCTCCATTTTTTCTCCGTCAATATACAGATTTCCGGCAGTCGGCTGATAGACACCATAGAGCATCTTCATCAGCGTACTTTTTCCCGCACCGTTCTCGCCTGCTATCGCATGGATTTCACCGGCGTGGATTTCGATGTCAATCTCCCGGTTTGCCGTCAATTCTCCGAATCGTTTCGTGAGTTTTTCCGCCCGTAAAATCGGTTCCACTCGCCGCTCCTCCTGTTTTATCATCTCTGCTCACTATAGATCACAACATGATTTCCATGCGGATCAAGCAGGGTAAACGCCCGCGTTCCGTCCTTGCAGCCACAGGGTTCCTGCAAAACCTGAACCAGCGGCGCTGCCTTTTTCATGATTGCCTCAAAGCAACTGTCTGCATCCTGTGCTTCAAACATCAGCGTCTCGTTCCCCTGCGGCATCGGATCCTTTCTGCAAAGTACCTCCAGCGTTCCGTCCCCGGATCCGATTACAAATTTATGCCCCCGGTCCTTTGTTCCGTAGTCCCAGGTATAGCATGCACGGAGCCTGAGAATATCCCGGTAGAATGCCAGGCTCTGTTCATAGTCCGCCACATCTACATACGCCACTGCGCGGTATTCACCACGGAACATCCCCGGAACTGTCGGCTGCCAACCATGCTGGTACTCCATCACATCACGACTCCAGGAGAAGATCACAATCACGTTTTCATCTGGATCGAGCAGCTGGAACAGCCGGATTCCATACGGGCGGTCCGCGATATGTTCATAAACATGCAGCCCCGGTTTTCTTGCCAACCGCGAATAGCAGTCATCAACATTGTCCGCCTCCAGCATAATCGTCGTCGGCCCCTGCGGAAGATCGGCGCCGGCCGGACGCAGCTCTACTGCACCGCCTGCTGCAGCAAAGCGGCAGCCCTCCATTCCGCCGTCCCAGACCGGAACCAGTTCCAATGTCTGCTGATAGAAGTTCCGACTCCGCTCCAAGTCTCTGACGCAGAGGACCGTCCGTACCTCTTTTTCAAAATAATCCCTGTGCTGCATACTTCTCTTCCTTTCTTCCGTTTCGGATATCGACCCAAAATACATATATTTATACTTGCAAACTTCTTAATAAATGACTATAATCAGTAAAAAAGCTGGAGCTGTCTCTTATACACATCTCCGAGCCCACGAGACGCGTAGTAAT
>ENA-OZGH01000147-OZGH01000147.1-human-gut-metagenome-genome-assembly--contig:-NODE-147-length-11653-cov-4.198310_pt1 | contig 11653 bp, 7 predicted proteins | sample MGYA00244656_ERZ653658 | MGnify/ENA primary metagenome ERZ653658 (study PRJEB26926, sample SAMN06165074) | human gut metagenome | biome: ENVO:00009003; feature: ENVO:2100002; material: ENVO:00002003...
TTGCTAAAATGCACTATAATACAGAGATTTGCGTATATAGACCAAATAGTGGAAAATAAATAAAAATGGGCTTATTTTAACTTTATGTTAATGTGTTATTGTTCCGTTACTTCATCAATGCCTAAGACTAAGTCCAAATCAGCTTTAGCTACCAGATAGTCATAGATGGACTGGTTATAAGTCAGTTGGGCCTCCGTTAAAGCTACTTCCGAACTATTCAATTCCAAGATAGTTCCTTTTCCAACTTCATATCTTTTTTCGGCAATAGTACGCCCTTTCTCCGCCTGAAAGACAGCTTCTTTATTACTTACCACCTGTTCCGTACTAGCAGCCATATTATCCAAGTAACTGGTAGCTTGCATAGTGAGCTGCCGCTCTGTATTGATACGGTTCTCTTCCAGTTGTTTCATCTGGATACGGGTCTGTTTCAATTGAGTAAAATTACTTCCTTTGAATAAAGGAATACTTAGATTCAGACCGATAGTAGAATAGGGCCTCCAATCGTATTCCTTGAACTTGAAATTATCATTCATTGAAGTATACATATATTGGAAACTGGCAGAAAGGGTCGGCATAAAGTTGGTATACTGCAACTTCAGCGTCTGCTTTAATTGCAATGCATTCAGTTCCAATTGTTTCAACGTACTGTTATTTATCAAATTGTCTGGGCGAGGCATTGCCTGACGAGTAAACATAGACATTTCGTAATCCTTCAGGTTGCCTTCAACCGCTACCTTTACATCAGACTCCATTCCCATCAAGACCTTCAACTGCAGATTTGCCAAATTCACTCCGTTACGGGCAGACACCACGGTAGGTTTCAAGCTGCGCATCTGCACATCCGCACTAATCTTATCATATTCACTGACAGTTCCCTGTTCATATTTAGCTTTCACCACATTATAATTATCTTCACTCTGCTTATAACTTTTAAGCAGCACTTCATAACTGTCTTGTGCCAAAAGCAACTGAAAAAAGGCCTTGGTTACTTGATTTACCATATCCAGACGTGAAGCACGTGATTTCTCTACCGCCAGGTTCACATCTGTACTTGTCAAACTGATACTTTTGTAAAGAGCCGGAGCAAAGACAGGCAGACTGACAGACAGACCACCACTATAAGTATTATCTGTACCGACTTCAATCACCTCTCCCATCATGGCAAATGACTGCTTTTTTATGGCTCGTGAATAACTGCCCACCAAACTGGCTTCTGGGAAAAGACCGGCATAAGCTTCCCGGCGGGCTTCTTTCTTTAACAGGATTTCCTGACCGGCGACTTTAATGGTGGGATTGTCGCTCAATGCTATCCGGACTGCGTCCTGTAAGGTAATCCTCAATGTGTCTTGTGCTTGTGCACTTTGTATTGCTACATAAAGCAGCAAAAACAAGGTTAACGTAGGTTTGCAATAAAATTTCATTAACTATTATTCTTTATTTAGTGACTTATTTAATTTCTAACCATACTTATTATGTTCGTTTCCTTTTAAATTCAATAAAAAATCATCCACAATCTTCAACCCCTTTTCAGTGGAAATGCCACGCATATGCATAAATACAACTGTTTCATAAATTTCACCAAGCGAATAGGACTTGCATATTTCCGAATGCAACAACAAATCCATCTGCTCACATACCATAGCGCGTACAATATTATAATTTACATCATTTCTAAAAATGCCTTGTTCCACTCCTTTGCGATAAAATTCCATAGCCGAATCCAAATTCTCCTTCCGGCTTTCGTCAATGTAACGCATTACCTTGGGATATTTCTCAATATCCTCAAAGAATTTCCTGTTTGTATTCTGAAAATCCTGAGCACTTCTTTGAAAAAACTTCAAGAGGACTTCCAAAACATTTTCTGCTTTGGAAGCCACTTGAGTCATATATTCCTGCATCTCCTCCCGATGTAGTTTCATAACATCAAGTAATAAATCCTCTTTGTCATGGAACAATTCATAAAGCGTGCGTTTAGATATAGATAATCCGGCAGCAATATCATCCATTCTCACTGTTTTGACACCTTTCTGGGCAAATGATTTCGCTGCTGCCAAAACAATGTGTTCCTTCACTACCGTTTTATCCATTCTTTTTTTCCTGACGCTATTCATTCTTAACATAAAGGGAGACAAAGATACATTTATTTTATAATACCCAACTTAGAACTTCTGACAAACTCTATCAGATGTACAATTTCAGGACTAGACGGAACCTGTTCTTCAATACGACGCAATGCATCCTCTGTAGATGTATTCACTTTATACAATATACGGAAAGCATGCGCTATATGTTTAATAACCGTTTCCGAGAAACCTTCATGTTGCAACACGGTGGTATTGATGCTATAAAAAGCCGTAGGCTCATGGGCAGCTACACAATAAGGAGGAATATCCTTGGTAAAACGACACCCGCCCTGTACGGCGGCATAAGTCCCCAAACGAGTCTTTCCCTGCATCAGTACATTGGAAGTAAGAATAGCATAATCCTCGACTACACAACAACCTGACACCTGCGAACCGTTACCAATAATACAGTTATTACCGATGGTCACATCATGTGAGATACGTGCTCCCTGCATAATAAAGTTACCGCTTCCTACCACAGTCTCATCTCCGGCGAAAGTAGCGCGAATAATTACCGCATTCTCACGGATTGTATTATTATTACCTATACGGGCGATGGTATCATCACCCGTATATTTAAAATCTTGCGGAGTAGCAGCAATTACAGCTCCGTTATAAATGGTATTTCCGTTACCGATGCGTGCGCCGCTCATAATGCTGGCGTTGGGCATAATTACATTATCATCACCTATCTCCACATTCTTATCAATGTAGGCAAACGGGTGAATAGTTACGTTTTTCCCGATTTTTGCTGACGGGTCTACATAAGCTAACGGACTAATCATATTCATATTATTTTTAAGGTTAATTATTCACGTCCACCGCCCAATGCGCTGTACAGATTGATAACAGCCTGCATACGCTGGAAAGTATCGGATACTTCGTTCAACTGTGCACTCAGCAATGACTGTTGTGCAGTAATGATTTCCAGATAAGTGGCTTTTCCCGCCTGAAACAAATCATTGTTCATCTCCACCGCTTTTTGCATTTCGGAAACCTGTGCCTGGTGCTCACTCAACTTTTTGTCTGCCGTATCATACAGGAACAAAGCATCACTTACTTCCTTACCAGCTTCCAGAATAGTCTGCTGATAATTCATCTTGGCAATCTGTTCTTCCGCTTTCGATACTTTTAAATTGGCTATCAATTTTCCACGCTGGAAAATGGGCTGAGTCAATGAGCCGATAGCATTCCAAAGCATAACGGCAGGATTAGAAATCACTGTACCATTGGAACCATTAGTCCATCCCAAAGTACCTGTAATATTGACACTGGGATAAAAAGCGGAACGCGCCTGATTGGTAGTATAATAAGCGCTAGCTAATGCCAATTCTGCCGCTTTTACATCGGGACGGTTCTCAAGCAACTGTAAAGGAACTCCCACAGCCAAATCTGCAGGCATCACTTGTTCTTCTAATGTTCCACGATCTATATTCTGGGGAGCCTTTGCCAACAATACGGAAATAGAATTCTCAGTTTCGCGCACCTGACGTTTCAAGTCAGCCAATGAAGCCTCCGTCTGATGATAAGTCCCCTTGCTCTGTGCCACAGCAGCTTCGGTAGTCATACCGGCTTCCTTCATTGCTTCCATAGTGCGCACTGTTTCTTTCATTAACGCCACATTCTGCTCGGTCACACTGACTTGACGGTCGAGCATCAATAAAGAATAATAAGCATTGGCTATACCACCAATCAACTGTGAACGCACTGCCTGCTGATAGGCCTTACTTTGCAAATAAGATGCTTTCTGGCCACGATGGGCATTCAGCAATTTGCCGAACAAATCAACTTCCCAACTTGCAGAAGCAGGTAAAGTATAGTTCTTTACAGGAGTACTTTTGTCCACACTAGTCAACGAACCTTGTGGAGCAAGGGCCAAAGAAGGGAGATAAGACAAGCGAGCTGATGTCAATAACGCCTTCGCCTCCTTCACACGCAGGATAGCAGCCTGCATATCTACATTGTTTGCCAATCCCTCTTCAATCAGCATCTGCAATTTCGGATCACGGAAAATTTCCTTCCATGACAAGTTACCCATATTGGTTGTATCGTTAGCAGCCAATGTATCGTTGGCGGCAACCGGGTCACGATAGATGCCTGTGGCATCTATCGACTCGGGGCGATCGTATGATTTATAGATGTGGCAACCGCTTAATAAAAACGTCGCGCAACATAATCCTATTATCTTTTTCATTGTTCTTCTGTTCATTTACGGGTGTATTGTTCAATTTCGGGTTCAACCTCTGTATTGTCCACACTTTCCCACTCAATCGGTTTGAATTTCTCTTGTAACCATTGGAATACCACAAACAATACGGGTACGATAAAGATCTGGAAAATCATGCCAATCAACATACCACCAATAGCCGAAGCTCCCAAAGTACGGTTACCATGAGCACCAACTCCCATAGCCAACATCAACGGAATCAAACCTACAATCATGGCCAATGAGGTCATTAAGATCGGTCGCAAACGGGCTGCCGCACCCAAAACCGCAGCCCAGGAAATACTCATTCCCTGCTTACGGCGATCCAAAGCAAACTCTACAATCAGAATGGCATTCTTCGCCAACAATCCCATCAACATGATCAATGCAATCTGCATATAAATATCATTTGACATGGTTCCTAAAATCATCTTCAAAGCCGGAATATTTCCCAATGCTGCAAATCCGTTTACAAACAGGAAACTACCCAACAGACCGAACGGTACTGAAAGCAATACGGACAAGGGCAGAATGTAACTTTCATACTGTGCACTTAGCAACAAGTAAACGAATACAAAACACAGAATGAAGATGATACCTGTGGAACTGCCACTGGTAGATGCCTCTTCACGAGCCATACCTCCCAACTCATAACCATAACCGGTAGGCAAATTCTCTTTGGCAACTTCCGCAATAGCCTGCAAAGCCTGTCCGGAAGTATAGCCACTGGCAGGAGCCACCATCACTTTGATAGAAGTATAAAGATTGAAACGGCTGATAACATCCGGTCCATATACTTTCTTGACAGAAACGAACTGGGAAATAGGAGCCATCTCATTCCCATTACGTATCTTGATACTATTCAAAGATTCCAGATTCTTAGTTGCTTCGGGTTCCGCCTGAATCATAACACGATACATCTTACCGAAACGGTTGAAGTTAGAAGCATACAAACCACCGAAATATCCCTGCATGGTAGTTAGAATATCACTGGGGCTGATACCTGCCTTTTTACAAGCAGCAGCATCAATATCCAACATATATTGGGGGAAGTTCGGGTTGAAGGTAGTCTGAGCCGAATTAATTTCGGGACGTGCCTTCAACGCATCCATATAGTCCAAAACGACGTCATAAAAATGATTCAAGTCTCCACCGGTCTTATCCTGCATATTCAACTCGATATCACTGGATGCCGAATAACCCGGAATCATAGGAGGAGCAAAGAACAATACCTGCGCATCCTTGATGATCTTCTGCGCACGCATAAACAACGTACCTACCACAATATCCGAATTCTGCATCATGGAACGTTCTTCCCAATCTTTCAGTTTAATAATGATAGAACCGTAAGAAGGACCCTGACCACCAATAAAACCGAAACCGGAAATCACCGTGCGGGAATCTACAGCCGGTTCGGCAGCCACCAAGCTGTCTACACGGTTTAAGATTTCCATTGCACGTTCCTGTGAAGTACCGGGAGGCAGTGTCACCGCACCCATAATGGTACCGGTATCTTCATTGGGAACCATACCCGTCGGAGTAACCTTCATAAAGAATACCAACAAAATGATAGAAGCGGCAACCAGCCCGAATGACAACCATTTCTTATGGATAAAGAATACTACATGCTTCTTGTACTTCTTCAATATAGAATCATAAGCCGCATTAAAGGCTGTATGGAATCGTTCCACACGAGTCATCTTCTTTGTTCCATGTCCTTCATCATGCGGTTTCAAGAAAATAGCGCACAATGCTGGTGACAAAGTCAACGCATTTAAAGCAGAGAAACCTATAGCGATAGCCATAGTGATACCAAACTGACGATAAAACGTACCAGCGGTACCTCCCATGAAACTTACCGGAATGAACACAGACATCATGACTAATGTAATAGAAACGATAGCGCCACCCAATTCGCTCATGGCATCAATAGAAGCCTCACGGGAAGACTTATATCCCTGATCCAACTTGGCATGAACCCCCTCGACGACGACAATGGCATCATCGACCACAATCGCAATGGCAAGCACCATGGCCGAAAGGGTCAGCAAGTTGATACTGAAGCCAATCAGTTTCAATACAAAGAAGGTGGCAATCAACGCCACGGGAATGGCGATGGCGGGAATCAACGTGGAGCGCATATCCTGCAGGAAGATATACACTACGATGAACACCAGGATAAAGGCCTCGATCAATGTCTTGATTACCTCATGTATGGAAGCGAAGAGGAAGTCGTTGGCACTCTGTGCAATGTTTATCTTCAAGCCGGCGGGCAGTTTGCTGGAATAGTCGTCCAGTAGGGCCTCGATATCCGAGATGGTCTGCGTGGCATTACTGCCTGCCATCTGGAAAATGATACAACTCACGGCTTTATGTCCGTTTACCATATTGTTGAATCCGTATGACAGACGGCCCAGTTCCACATTTGCTACATCCTTCAGACGGAGTATTTCACCGTTCTCCAAGGCCTTGATGACAATGTTCTCGAACTCCGTAGTCTGTTGCAGACGTCCTTTGTAACGCAGAGTATACTGGTAGGTTTGGTTACCGCGCTCACCCAACTGGCCGGGAGCCGCTTCGATGTTCTGTTCGCTCAAGGCGGCAACCACATCGTTGGGGATAAGTTTGTATTGGGCCATTACATCAGGTTTCAGCCAGATACGCATGGAGTAGTCTTGTCCCAATACCATGGCATCGCCCACACCGTTGACACGTTTCACCTCAGGGATAAGGTTGATGTTGGCGTAGTTTTCCAGGAACTCGATGTTGTACTGGTCTTTTTCATCATAGATGGAGAATACCATCAACATGGAAGTCTGGCGTTTACGGGTGGTTACACCGATTTTGGTAACTTCGGCAGGCAGCAAGCCTTGCGCCATGGAAACGCGGTTCTGTACGTTCACCGCTGCCATATCGGGGTCGGTACCTTGCTTGAAGTAGATGGAGATGTCGCCCGAACCGCTGTTGGTGGCGCTCGAACTCATATACATCATATTTTCCACACCGTTAATCTGGTCCTCCAGCGGAGCGATAACGGAGTTAAGCACCGTTTGGGCATTGGCACCTTGGTAAGTCGCACTTACCGATACGGTGGGAGGTGCAATGTCCGGGTATTGGGTGATAGGCAAGGTAGCCAGACCAATAACTCCTAAGATTACTATCAGGATGGAAATTACCGTTGATAGTACCGGACGGTTAATAAATCTATCTAATTTCATTTCATGAACAATTAAGGAATTAAAAATTGAAGAATTTTTTTATTTTTCATTCTTTCATTGAAACGCAGTCTGAATATTGCCTTCTTTCTGGTCTTTTAGGGCCTTCTGGTATTCAGCTTCCTTTTCAGCAGGCGTGATGGGCGTGATGGACTGTCCGTCCTTCAGGTTCTGTACCCCTTCGATAACGATTTTTTCGCCTGCTTTCAAACCTTCCGTCACGTAATAATACTTGCCGTCGTCTAAGCTGAACACTTTAACTTCGGTATTTTTCAGCGTGTTGTCCGGTTGCAGTACGAATACGAACTGCTTGTCCTGGATTTCGGTAGTGGCAGACTGTGGAATCATGATGACATCATGCAGCGGGTTGGGGAATACCACATTGCCGGTGCTTCCACTACGCAGCACGTTGTGCTTGTTGGGGAAGAGGGCACGCATGGTTACCGAACCGGTAGTCTGGTCAATGACTCCGCTGATTGTCTCCACGCGGCCACTGTCGGCATACATGGTTCCGTCGATGAGCTGCAACTGTACATTCGGCATCTTTTCCAGAATTTCCTTGGTGCTACCGCCTTCACGAATCTGTGACAAGAGTTGGCGTTCGGTCATGGAGAAGTAGGCGTACATTTCGGAGATGTCGGCAACGGTAGTCAGCGGGCTGGCTACGGAAGGACTAACCAAGCTACCCACGCGGTAGGGAATGCTACCTACTACACCGTCACTGGGGCTGGTTACACTGGTGTATGACAAGTTGTTCTTGGCATTGACCAATTGGGCATTGGCTTGTGCCAGTTGTGCCTTTGTCTGTGCCAGCTGGTTTTCGGCCATTTGCAAATCGTAGTCACTGATGATGTTTTTCTTGTTCAGTTCACGTTTGTTGTTTACAGTCAGTTCTTGTGTGTTTACGGCAGCTTTGGCTGTTTCAACAGCAGCTTTGGCCGAATTTACGGCTGCCTGATACTGTACGGGGTCGATGCTGAACAACACTTGTCCTTTGCGCACTGTTGCGCCTTCATCCACGTGCAATTTTGTGATGAACCCACTCACCATCGGGCGGATTTCTACATCTTGTTTACCCTTGATAGTAGCAGGGTAGCTGTTTGTCAAGTTGGCAGTGGTGGTCTTTGCCTCAATCACTGCAAATTCGGGAGCTTTACCCGTTCCTTTGTCGCCTTGTCCGCAACTGCTGAGCAGTGCCAGGCAACATGCCAATAATACTAATCTACTCTTCATACTCTTTTTTGTTCTCTGTATAATTTTATATTCTTCTTTTTTTCGATTCTTGAAAGGCGTTTTTGTGTGTAATTCATGATTTAGAAATAAGGCTGGAAAAAGAAAACTGAATACTCCTATTCAGTTTTCGTCTGCAAAAATATTCTTTTCTTAGTATATAAGGTGTGAAACACTTCCTTTTTTAACTATGTTTCATACATATCTTATATATAAGTCTCCAATATGCCATTCTAACCAGCTTTTACCTCTCCGGTTTCTATATTACAGAAAGGAATAATATTCCCATTACGAGTGAAGCTATTTCCCATTACGACTGAAGCTAGCTCCCACTACGACTGAAGGTACTTCCCACTACGACTGAACTCGTGTTTCATTGCGACTGATTGTTGTGGAACACCCAGTGGGTTGTCACACAGGTAGTTGCCCGCTTTCTCAGGGTCTTGCTAAAGTATCTTCTCTTTCATCCTCCCGATTGAACCTTTCCTTTGTTTTATCTGTTTTTACTGTCTTCTTGCTCTTTTTTGATTAAAATACTGTAAAGCATTCTGTTTATTAAGGGATAACCTTTATTTTTGCAGCATATTACGTAATAAATATTTAGATATGAAGTCTCTTTTCAATCGTCTGGCAGGTGTTGCCGTTGTTGGTGTCGTGCTTTATTCTTGCGCCAGCATCGGTCGTCCGGAAGGTGGTGCTATTGATGAAACCCCTCCACGCTTCGTAGGTAGTACGCCTGCGCCGGGCGCGCTTAATAATAACCGGAAGAAAATTACGATTGAATTTGATGAATTCATCAAGCTTGAGAAACCCGGGGAGAAGATCGTGATTTCTCCACCTCAGGTGCAACAACCGGAGATAAAGGCGAATGGGAAGAAGGTGGTAATCACCTTAAAGGATACTCTCAAACTGAATACTACTTATTCGATAGACTTCTCGGATGCTATTCAGGACAATAATGAAGGTAATCCGTTGCCCGATTTCGGGTTTACTTTCTCCACGGGTTCCGTTATCGACTCGATGGTGGTTTCCGGTACCGTGCTGAATGCAGCCAATCTGGAACCGGTGAAAGGTATGCTGGTAGGTATGCATTCCAATTTAGCTGACTCGGCCTTTACTACGATACCTTTTGAACGTGTAGGTCGTACCGACAGTCGCGGACGTTTCACAATTCGGGGTGTTGCTCCGGGCGAATACCGCATCTACGGATTGCAAGATGCTGACCAAAACTTCTATTATAGTCAGCCCACTGAAATGATTGCTTTCGAAGACTCCCTGATTATTCCTGCCATGGATGAACGGACACGTCTTGATACACTCTGGAAAGATTCTCTGACGATAGATACGATCATGGAGAGAGCTTATACTCATTTTTCTCCGGATGACGTTATATTGCGCTGTTTCAAAGAACGGGTTTTGTCGCAACGTCTCATCAGGAGCGAACGTCCCGAATCCCGGAAATTCTCTTTCTATTTCTCTACTCAGGCTGACAGCCTGCCGTTGTTGAAGGGACTGAATTTCGATGAAACCAACGCTTTCATCGTGGAGAAGCCTACCGGACGCATTGATACGCTTCATTATTGGATAAGAGACTCTTTGATCTATAAGATGGATACTTTGAAGATGAGTCTCACTTACCTCTATACGGATACGCTCAACCAGTTGGTACCGCGTACAGATACTCTGAGACTTGTATCGAAAATTCGGCCTAAGTCCGAGAAAGAACTTGAAAAGGAACGTGAGAAGAAAGAAAAGGAACTGGAAAAAGCCAAAAAGAAAGCGGAGAAAGAGGGTAAGGAGTATGTAGAACCGACGGTATTCTTACCTGTAGATGTATATGCACCGGGTACGATGGATATCTATGACTACATCTCTCTTACGTTTACTGAACCGTTGGCAACTGCTGCTGATGGTGCCATTCATCTGAAACAGAAAGTAGACAGTTTGTGGAATGATGTCCCTTACGATTTTGTTCCGGACTCTCTGAACCTGATGCGCTATAATGTTTATGCAGATTGGGTGCCCGGTGAAAGCTATGCTTTTGAAGTCGACTCGACGGCTTTCCATGGAATATATGGCCTTTTCACCGATAAGATAAAGAAAGAATTTAAGGTGAAGAAACCTGAAGAGTATGGGCAAATATTCTATAATGTGACGGGAGCGGATTCGATTGCTTTTGTAGAATTGCTGGACGCACAGGATAAAGTGGTACGTACAGTGCCGGTTGTCGATGGTAAGGCAGATTTCTACTTCCTGAATCCCGGCAAATATAGTGCGCGCCTTATAAATGATACGAATGGAAACGGTGTGTGGGACACCGGAAAATACGAAGACAAACGGCAACCGGAGAAAGTGTATTACTATCCTCAGGTGATAGAACTGAAAGCTAATTTCGACTTGACCCAGGATTGGAACATACATGAAAAGCCGCTGGATAAACAGAAACCGGATGAACTCAAAAAACAAAAACCAGATGAAGACAAGAAAAAGAGAAACCAGAATAACCGCAGCTCCGGCAATAACCGGTAAGTGCGGATGGGTGTTCTGCCTGTTGGGAGCACTGTTACTTACGATGATGTCCACGCCTGCCAAGGCACAATGTACGGCTCAAAACACCGCATTTCAGTCCGGCGAGCACGTGATGTACGATTTATATTTTAACTGGAAGTTTATCTGGAAGAAGGTGGGGCTGGCAAGTCTGACCACCTTCTCCACTACTTATCAGTCACAACCTGCCTACCGCTTCAACCTGCTTTCAGTAGGAAGTAAAAAGACCGATTTCTTCTTTAAGATGCGTGATACGCTGACTTGCTATGTCAGTGAAAAGCTGGAGCCGCTCTACTTCCGTAAAGCGGCCGAAGAGGGTGACCGCTATACGG
>ENA-OZGH01000148-OZGH01000148.1-human-gut-metagenome-genome-assembly--contig:-NODE-148-length-11613-cov-3.719848_pt1 | contig 11613 bp, 9 predicted proteins | sample MGYA00244656_ERZ653658 | MGnify/ENA primary metagenome ERZ653658 (study PRJEB26926, sample SAMN06165074) | human gut metagenome | biome: ENVO:00009003; feature: ENVO:2100002; material: ENVO:00002003...
GTTTTGCAAGTTCGATGTTTTGCCAATTTATGCCGTTGAACTGTTCCAATATGTCGCTGAGTTTTGTCATTTCGGGCTCGCTCTTGCCACCTTTGCCTTTCCCCATGGGGATAGGTTCGATTTCTGCATCCGTATTCTCCAGCGCAATCTTGGCATCGCCCAACTTAGTCACCTGCATTTGGTCCAAGTCGATAGCTTCTATCAGTCCAGAAGTGAAGTCCTCATCCTTCAGTTTTGGCAGTTTGTGTACCAAAAGCATGAAGTAGGTGTTGAGTTTCTCCCATTCAAGACTCTTGTATGAAGTGACAGCGGCAATAAATGGGTAAGTCCTGAGAAATCCCTTTATGCTGCTCTTGCAGCTTATCTGCTTGTTTTCATCCAATGCCTTGAATCTGTCTACCGCAAGGTTCACTATCGGGTCCAGCTCCTGGCGGCTTACTCCATTCCAGTATTTTTCATTCAGCGTGCCCACCTCATCGTCAGTATAGATGTTGGCTTCCTCAATGGCTGATATATAGTCGTTCAGCTTGTTGGGGTCGCTCTCTCTTGACAGAATGGTTGTCTTGTAATATTTCTGAAAAGCCGCCTTTATGGTTTCTTCATCATTGGCAAAATCAAGGACGAAGGTGTCTATCTTCTTGGGATGGCATCTGTTCAAACGCGACAGGGTCTGCACCGCCATTACATCTGTCAGCATCTTGTCCACATACATAGAATGCAAAAGGGGCTGATCATAACCAGTCTGAAACTTGTTTGCCACCACAAGAATGCGATAAGGGTCTTCCTCCATGTTGTCTTCAATGTCTTTTGAGGGGAACCCGTTGATGTCGGCTTCAGTCACTTGCTTGCCGTTGTATTCCTTTGTTCCTGAAAAAGCCACAATAGCCTTATACGGGCTTTTGCGCTCTTCCAACAGGCGGTTTATCTCATAGTAGAAGTCTATTGCTCGCAGAATGCCACTTGTAACGACCATGGCACGAGCCTCACCGCCCATCTTTCCCTTGTTTATGACCATGGTATGGAAGTGGTTGACAATGATAGCGGCTTTCTGATGGATTGTTTCAGGCTGTCTTTCCACCCACGCACGAAGTTTCTTCTGGGCCTGCTTCTTGTCAAACTCAGGATCGTCTTCCACCGTCTTTACTATTTTATAGAAACTGGCGTATGTGGTGTAGTTTTTCAGCACATCCATGATGAAGCCTTCTTCGATGGCCTGTTTCATGGTGTACTCATGGAATGGAGTGTGCTCAATCTCGCCGTCAGACTTTGTATGTGGCGTACCAAACATTTCCAGCGTCTTTGCCTTTGGGGTTGCTGTAAAGGCATAGTAGTTGGCATTCTTCACCATCTTGCGCCCTTCTATGATGGCATTGAGCTTGTCCTCCAAATCCTTGCCGTCTGTTGCAACATTGCCCGACAGTCCCATATTCATCTTGGCGGACAGAGAACCATTCTGGCTACTGTGTGCCTCGTCTATGATGATGCCAAATCTCTTGTCCTTCAAATCTGTCCCTATTGCCTCCAGTATGTATTGGAACTTATGGACGATAGTGATGATTATCTTCTTTCCGTCCTTTAGCGCATCTTTCAGCGTGGATGACGAGTCTGCCCATTCCACGATGTTTTTGAGCCTTTTGAAGGCATTGATGTTGTCGCGTATCTGTGAGTCGAGGTTTATTCTGTCGGTAACGACTATCACGCTATCGAGTAAAGGTGTTGTTCCGTCCAGCAGTCCCACCAGCTGATAGGCGAGCCATGTGATGCTGTTCGACTTGCCTGAGCCTGCGGAATGTTGGATGAGAAACTTCTGCCCCACACCTCCCTTGCGTGTAGCGTCAAGCATTTGGCGCACAGCATCCAGTTGGTGATAGCGTGGCCAGATGACGAGTTCCTTCTCCACATCTTTTTTCTTCCCTGTCTTCTTGTCCTTGACTCGCTTTTTCTTCTTTACGACCTGTGCATAATTCTCCAAAATGTCCGACAAAGAATGTTTGCCCAATATGTCTTCCCACAGATAGGAGGTGCGTATGCCAGTGGGATTGGCTGGATTTCCTGCGCCGCCATTGACACCTTTGTTGAAAGGCAGAAACCACGATTGTTTTCCGCACAACTCGGTACACATCATTATCAGGTCGTCGTCAACGGCAAAGTGAACGGCACAGCGTTTCTTCATCAGCAAGAGTGCCGATGTATCTTCCTTGGGGTTGCGGTCGTTCTGATATTGCTTGATGGCGTTTTCTATGGTCTGGTCTGTATAATGGTTCTTTAGTTCCATAGTCATGATGGGCAGACCGTTCAATGAGAGCATCACGTCAATGCTGTCGGTATTGTTTGCGCTGTAGAACAGTTGTCGGGTTACGCAGAAGATATTCTTCTCGTAATACTTCTTTGCCGTAGGGTTCAGTTCCGACGGCAAAGGATAATACATATCAAATAGTTCACTGATATATCGGAAACCTTTTCGGAGTACATCCGAAACACCACGCTTGGTAAGCTCTGCCGAGAGGCGTGTGAAGAACTTGCGCTCCTCATTGTCATTGGCAAAGCATCCCGTGGTGACGGTCTTTTCCTTCTGTGTGGAAAGAATGAATCGCTTTACACGTTCCGTATCAACTCCGTACTGCTTCTTGTAGTCGTCAGACACGCCTTGCTCATACCCCTGCTTGTCGCGGAGGTATTCTACAAGGATTGTTTCAAGACCTTTCTCTGATATATCTGTTGGCATAATAATATTCCTTCTTATAATTCTGTTTTCAGTTCATTATACAAATCCACTGGACCGAGATGCCAGTATTTTGTGCTCTCGGTCGACAGTTTCTTATATAGCTTTGAGCGATATATGCGGTTTAGGCATTCTTGAAGCGAGAACCCATAGTCGTCGTGTAGGTATTCTACGAGCCAACTTACTTTTCCTGGCAGGAGTAAGTGGAGGTTGTTTTGGTTTATCTGGAACATATCACAATTCTATTTTTCTTGATTCTACGAAATGCAGGGCTGTCAGTGCCTTCTCCGTGTGGAAGAGGTACTGGTCTACGAGTTTGTAGGTTTTGAGTTCGCGGATTAGCGTGTCTACACTGATGGCTCCTGACTCATACAGCCCAAACTGGAAATACACTCTATCATTGGCTACTGGACCATACACGATGTCGTAGTCGTGGGTAAACTCTTTCTGGGTTCTGTTTGCCATGACAAACGTTGCCCATTCCTCGGTTGGCTCAGTGAATATAAGGCTCTTGAACTCTTCTAACTTATCGGCATCGAACTCGTATATGTTTACATAGCCGTGTGTGGCTTTCTTTTCGAGCATACGCCGCTCCACCCATTCCTCGGCTTGCTTTTCAGATGTCGTGGTGTAGAAACCTTCGCCATAGTCAAGCTTGCGGTTTGGCTGGAGTATCTTGGGATGCTCTACCGTTTCCAGACTTCCGTGATATATCTTCATACTTCTTCCTTTTTTCTGATGTCAATAAACTCGTCAATATCTGCTATCAGCCACTCGCGCCCTTGTGTGTGGAGCGGCTCAAAGCATTTACTTAGATAGTCTGTCACGCCATACTTGGCGAACAACTCCATCACTTCTTCGCCTGTCAATCCCTTGGCAGCTCTGTATTCCTCTATGCAGAACACCACGAAGAAGGCGATGTCTTTCTCTTTCTTGCTCATTGTTGTTCTCCTTTCTGTGGCTCTGCCACACGTATTTGACCTGTCACCACATCGCTTATCAAGCGTTGCTTGAACTCTTTGAGATAGTCTATCTCGGTTTGGAGGTCGGTGAGATATTGATCTATTTTTTGAAGTTTGGAGTCGATGTATTCTACTATAGCTTGTTGTTCGGAAAGAGGAGGAACTGGAATGTAAATGCTCTTCATTTCACTATACCGTGTCGTCCATAAATCTGCAACGATGCCTCTTCCTTGTCTGTAGAACTCTTCAATATAGTTATTACTTCTAAACAAGAAATGATAATAGCGAGCAACTACATTTCTTGGACAGAGTACTATATTAATAAGTGAAACAGAACCATCATATTCAGAAACTCCACAAGAGCCTTTTCTATCAGAACGTGAATTAACTACGAAGTCCCCTTTGCAGACTTTCTTTCTATTGTCTCCATTATCTGTTTTCACAGCCGTTTCCAACTGGGGAGTTATTCCCATTTTTGAAACAGAAAGAGGATCGAAATCTTTATCTGATACTTTCTCTCGCCTTTCACTAAAACAGGAACGAATTTTCTTCACTTCCCAATGTTCAGGAATCATTCCAATCCAAGGAATCCCCGAATCTTTCATTTTGACATTCGGGTTCAGTCCTTTGGTAACAACATTTGCAATTTTTGATTGCTTTAAGCTGTCAAGCAGCTCTCTCTCTCTCTCTCTTGCGGAAACATATTGCTCAATTTTAAGGGTTTTGTCTTTCAAATAGTCAACTATCGCTTGCTGATCGTGAAGGGGTGGATAGTGCGCAGAAATGCTGAATAGGTCATCAGTGTACAAACGGTTGAAGCCAATGGCAACGCCTGTTGTCTTCTTGATAAACTCGGACACATATAATGGTGTCTTAAAAAGATATTCAAGAAACTCCATATCGGCTCTTCCTGTTCCATAGTAGACGGCATAATCAGGACTAACCAACCCATCATAAGAAGACAAGGCAAATACTCCTAAATGTGCTTTCAGTTTATTCAATACCATATCTCCCCTATGAGTGTGTTTTGCACCGATATAACTTGTCGCAGCATTTGGAACAATATCCATCTGTGATGTTGGTATTAATCCAAATTTCTGGCTCATTGACAGAGGCTCGCCAATGCCATCTGCCGATTTCTCAACACGCTCTTTAAGTAGATGCTTTATCTTTATGCATCCCCAATGGCTCGGTATCTCCCCAATCCATTTCACGCCGCTGTCTTTATATGCATTGTATCTTTTCATATTGATGTGAATGTTTTAGGGTTATACATTCAGAATATCACCGAGCACTCCTTTCAGACTGCTCTCAATGTTGTTGATGTCGGCAGTGATGTCGGCAATGGAGCGCAGTTCTACTGGCTTATAGAAATATTTGGTGAATGACAACTCATAGCCCACCACCACGCTGTCGGCGTTGTAGTAGGCATCAGCAGCGTAGGGCTTCACCTCATTTTCCATGAATGCGTCTATGCCGCCAGGGTAGAGCAAAGGCACTTGTTCTACGTCGCGTAGCATGGGGTCGCACTCCACTGGGCTGTCGAGTATAGTTGGCTTGGTGTGGCACACGTCGGCACGCTCGTCTCTGCGCCCGAGATACTGGCGCACGAGTTTTATCTTTGCAGCTGGCACTTTTATCTTCATCTGGTCGAGCATGATGAACATGGCGTAGTCGCCCACGGTATGTCCGCCGAGGTATTCTTTCCATGCGTCGAGCACTCGCTGAAGCAGTACCATATCTTCCGCCTTTTTCAGTTCGGGCAGCGTGATGTTTTCCGGGTTCTCGTACACTATGCGCAATGGGCGTTCTACGGTCACTTTGTAATAGCCAAACTCCTTGTTGGGGAAAATCTTGCTTTGCTCCGTTTCTTTGAAGTCTGTGAGCAACTTGACGATAGCCTTTCTGTTGTCTTCGGAAGTTTCACAGTTTTTCTCGCCGAGGTTCTTGCGCAGCGGAGTGCTGATTTTTGTAGCATCAATCAGTTGCACCAATCCCTTGCGCCGTTCTTCCTTTCGGTTGGTGACAATCCAGACGTACGTACCTATGCCCGTGTTGTAGAAGTCCTTTTCGGGCATGGCAATGATGGCTTCAAGCAAGTCGTTCTCAATGATATACTTGCGCAGATTGCTTGCCCCGCTGCCAGCATCGCCAGTGAAAAGCGAAGAGCCGTTATGCACCTCCACGATACGAGTGCCAAGCGGTGTGTCGTCCTGCATTCGGCTGATGTTATTGGCAAGAAACATCATCTGGCAGTCGCTGATGTCGGGCAGGAAAGAAATTTCTTTTTCGTCTTTGTCGAGTATGGTAAAGCGCGAATCTGTAAACTTCGCTTTTTCCGTATCTTTTAAGCCGCGCTTCTTTAAGTCCTCCTTCCAAGGAGTGCCAAACGGAGGATTGGAAATGCAGAAGTCGTAGGTTTCGCCTACATGACCGTCTTGCGACAGTGTTGAACCGTATGCAATATATTCGCGCTGCTGACCGCCTTCGTTATACTGGAAAGAGTGTATCTCTCCAGAAATCATAAGGTCAGCCTTGCACGTGGCGTATGTGGCAGGAGCCTGTTCCTGTCCGTAGATGCTGATGGTAATGTTCTTTCCACGCTCCGCGCCCAACTCTTTGATGCGTTCCTGGGCAATGGTCAGGATGCCGCCAGTGCCGCAAGCACCGTCATAAATGCGATAGGTGGTATCTTGCAATTGGTCGGCAATGGGCTGGACGGCCAAGTCGGCAAGCAACTTCACATAATCTCTTGGCGTAAAGTGCTCACCAGCCTCGGTCACATTGTTCTCCTCGTTAAACCGCCTCAGCAGTTCCTCAAATACAGTACCCATCGTGTGATTGTCGAGCGCAGGAAGTTTCTCGTTGCCCTCGTCGTCAAGAACAGGCTTGTTGCTAAGATTTATATGGTCCGAGGTGAATTTCTCAATGATGCTGCCCAGACGTTCTGTCTCCGTCAGATTGTCAATCACTTGGCGAAGATGCAGTTTTTCCACGATGTCAAGCACATCCTTGCTGTAACCGTTCAGATATTCGATGAAGTTCATCTTCAGTCGCTGAGCGTCTATTTCGCTCTGCAATGTCTTCATCGTAAACTTCGAGGTGTTGTAGAAAGGGTAGCCTGTCACATTATATAATATAGGAGCTTGGTTGTCAATATGGTTCTTGTCCAAATTCTCCTTCATGCTAATCACCTGCTTTTTGGTAGGTTCGAGCAGAACGTCAATTCTCCTCAGAACCATCATGGGCAGAATGATTTTCTTGTATTCGCTCTTGTCAAAAGCATATACAAGTACGTCTGTCGCAATATTCCAGATAAACGAAAACAAAGAGTTATATTGTGCCTGTTCCATTATTTTTCTTGTATGTTGTCAACTAAAAGGTCTTTTATGTTTACCGATAGAAAATTCGCAATATGATAAAGCAGCTCCAAAGACGGCTGTTGCCTGTTGCAGCAATACGCATTGACGGTGCTGAAACTTTTGCCAATCTCTTTTGCCAAGTCTGTTTGCGACACATCCTTTTCTACCAGAACTGTTTTGATTCTATTCAACTTCATGATTGCCTATTTGAATGTTTCGGCTACAAAGGTATAAAAATACCATGTAATTATAGCATATTTTACGATAATTATCTTATTTCTAGAGCAGAAAGGCTTCTTATGATTTTCTCCTGAATTTCTCTATCAACCCCGAAATAATCCGTCTTGCTCGTTGCCACTTAGAACTACTTGACACGGAAAACTCTTTGTGGTTGATCGTGATGAATGAATCTACCCTTTGGCCAGGGTCGTACTTGTATTCCCGACTAAAGAACTGATTTATTGCACGCAGGAAAGTGGCGAAAGACACATTGGGGGCAAGGTGGTTGGTACGCAGCAGTGCTGCCTTGATGTAAGCGGTCTCGTATTCATGTTCCATATCATTGAGGGCAGATAGGATTGCTCCTTTCAATGCAGACTTATCCTCTGCGATGAGGATGTCGTCGATGCTTAGCTCTTCTTGCTGAATGGTTCTGCGTCCATGCTTCCCTTTCGTATTATCAAGGGCGTTCTTTATGGTCTGTCGAAATTCTATGTCCTCTATTTCCTTACTTTGTTTTGTCCATTCTGCTTTCTTGTCAAGACCTTGCATAACGCTGGTTTCCACAAGATTAACTATAATTGTTTTGACACTTTCACGCACGATGGAAAGTTGTTTGTCGTTAAGACTTACTTTGCTCAATGCCGTTGCACTCTTGGGTAGTCCATGGTCAAAGCAGATATAATAGAGCGTACACATCAGCAATGTATTTCGTTCCTCAAAGATTTCTTCACGAAGACGGAAATACATTTCTGGGAGAGCATGAATGGCAGACAGCATTATTCGCTTTGATATTGTTGCAAGTTCTTCCGCTGTATGCCCTTTGCTGAAATTGAAAACAGCCATTTGCACGAGGGAAGGCAACGAATCCCAAAACTCTTTGGCTGAGACATAAGGGATATAAAGATGCTCGTCATCTTCCTCACTCATATCCTTGTCAACAAGACCATATTCCCTTATCAAGATTAGGTCTTCGTTTGTTTCATTCTTATCCCTACCAATAACTTCGGAATAGAAACCCAATCGCAGATATCCAGTGAAAGCCATCATTTCATCGACAACACGTATAGCCACGGCTGCCTTTTCATCATCTGACAGAACGGTATCTGTGTTGGACACAAATAGTTTCCGACACTCAATAAGCACAGATGTAGGCACATATTTCGCAGCCATTTTGAATATGCGTTCAATTTGGCTGAAATCGTTGCGCATCATCTTCATCATATCCAATGAGAAGCGTGAGTAATCCTCTTGGTGTTCCTGCTTCCAAGAATGCACTTTGTCAAGCGCATCCCTCATGGCGTTCTTTTTGAATTCTTTAATGTCCATCTGCTATATTCCTGTTATTAGGTGGCAATTTGAGAAATACGCTCATTCGCCCAACTGCTTCAACAAGAAATCTTCCAGTGTCTTTTTGTCAGGCAACTGGAGCATATAGGTGGAAACAAAAAGTTGGTTATCCATGCCAGCAAGAGCATATTCTACCATCTTCTTCCCCTTTCGTGTGCAGAGCAATATGCCGACAGGAGGGTTATCCCCTGGCTGCATCTCATTCTCCTTGTAATATGACACATAAGCATTGAGCTGTCCGAGGTTCTCATGCGAAAACTCTTCGTTCTTCAGTTCAATGATGACACCGCAATGCAGTATGCGATTATAGAATACAAGGTCGGGGTAGTAATACTCGTCATCAATAATGATTCTCTTTTGGCGAGCCTCAAAGCAGAAGCCTTTGCCTAATTCGAGGATAAACTCTTGAAGATGACTTATCAGCGCATCTTCCAAATTGTGCTCATCCACTGTTTCCTGCGCTTTCAGTCCGAGAAACTCAAAAGTGAAAGGTTGACGAATCTGTAATGCTGCCGAGTCATGCCCCTGCACCGATGACAATGAAAGCATTTTCTCTGGATTGGCACTGATGCCTGCACGGAAATAGAGGTTGGTACTAATCTGTCGGCGAAGCTCACGGACAGACCACGTACACTTGATGCACTCCTGCTCGTAGAAGTAACGGGCAAGAGGGTCATCCACGCTCATAATCTCTCGTAGATGAGAAAAAGAAAGGCGTGAAACAATCATTTCTGGTGATGTTTGTAATTTATGCGACGCTGTCGCACAAATTGCATTAGTCTTACTATCAGCAAGTTCGCTTATAAAAGAACTATCAGTTCCCAATTTATTCGACAACGTTGAATAAATTTCATTTGGAACAAACAACCCTCCCATTTGTGGGTATAAGCCGTAGAAGTTTCGAGAAGTCTGAAACAGAGTAACATTGAGTCCTTTTCTATTCACTCGTTCCTCCAACTTTTTTAGCAGTTGTGTTCCATACTCCGCCCTATCCTTGCCGTGCTGCTCAAACTCCACGATGTAATAGCCAATGAGCCAATTGCGCATAGTCTGCATACGGTTGATAGCCCTTACAGCCGAAGACTGGGCTGCATCATGGGTGGACTGAATGATGGATGCCAAGTCATTGAAAGAGTGGAGCGTTTTGCTCCAATCCTCAAAAGGAAGTTCCATCCCTTCGTGAGTGTATGTTGATATTTCGTTTGCCATGTTATACCTTTATATATTGAATGTGATTATTTCTTCGTCAAAAGTTTCAGAAGCATTGCTGTTTTCTGTTCTTCCGTCATACTGTTGATGTCCTCCTCCGTTATCTTTGGCTCCAAGTCAAGGAGTTTGCTATTATATTCAAACTGCGTCTCCAAAGGATACTGGGCAATATACCTATCTGTTATCGAATGATTGGTTGAATGTCCCATACTTTCGGATATATAACGCTGTTCCACACGTGCATGAGCAAGGTTTGTGCCGTATGAATGTCGGCACCACGTTCCCGATGGACGCACTTCCCAATGAAGCACCTCTTGACAGATTTTGATGATTCTGTCCTGTACGTTGGAGTTCTCTTGTGAGATTCGCTTGCGCTTGTCTGCTTTCAATGTCGCACCTTGCAGAATCTTTGGAAATACAAAGCCATTGAGTACAGGTTCAGCGGCAATCTCGTCAAGAATCCTTTGAAGAGGTTCTATGATCGGGATAATCACCTCAGAGCCGCCCTCAGTGCGGTTTGTGGTCTTCACTCTTTTGAACTTGAAGGCTTTTCTGCCAGTATCGAAATAATATTGAGAATAGGTCAACTCTCCTGCATCGGCAAGGTTGAAACCATTACACAGATATTGGGCAAGGAACAGCCCCAAGGAATAGTGTGCTCTCTCAGCATATCCGCTCTTCCAAGTGTCGGGATAGCGTTTTTCAACAAACACCCGATACAATTCTGTCATTTGCTCCACTGTAAGGTAACAATGCTTCCTCGACTCCCCTACAGGAATAGACACCAATTTCTTCTTCTGGATATTGGAGAATGGGTATTCTTGATTGGTGAGGTAGCCCAAGGAGACGCACTCGTTCCATACAGCCCGACAAGAACGGAGGTATATTCCGCGAGTTGTATTGCTAATCTTGCCGACAAGGTTTCCTATTTCGTCTTTTACGCCATGCATCATGCCGTTGTTCCAATACTCTATGTCTTCTTTGTCAACCTTAAAACCTACAATAGGTCTGTTCCACATTATCTTCTGAAAGGACTTTAAGGCATACTCGTATGATTCTGCGGTGGTACAACGTTCACCATTATTGTCTGTAAGATAGAAATTAATCTTCTTCTCCCACACGCCAATGAAAGACGTTTCTTTCGTGGTATCTACCCCAGTAACAACAGCCTTGATGCGTTCGAGCGACAGACTATTGCCCAAACGCTCAATCATCTCGGTTTGGGCATCAAAGATAGCATCAAACTCCATCTTCTTTTCATAAAGTTCTGAACGCACTGCCTTTGCACTTAACGTGCATACTTTCGCAAAATCTTCTTCCGTAAATTCGCCAGCAACAAAACTATACCATGATTTTCGGTCTATAGTATAGCGCATAGCGACAGGAAACGTCTCCCGGTCTTTCTTGGGGTGACGCTTGTCAAGGATAAGGGCATAAGTACAACTTCCGTACCTTGCGCTCTTGTAAGTAGTGTCCAGTTTCTTTGCCATTTTGCCAATAGTCTGTAGGTCTCAACTTGCCAATTATCTCAAATCTCGGAAAACAATGGGAAAACAAAACCCACCATTTCTCTTATGAACGCCCTATCTTCCTATGCTTTTCGGGAAAACAATGGGAAAACAAAGATATTTTGATATGGGATTTCTTGGCATATCATAAACTGCCACAAAAGTAGCAAATCGCTGTGTATCAACGAAATTTATCAATATAAAAAATCATAAAATATCATTCTCTCAGACTCATAATCTGGAGGTCCTAGGTTCAAGCCCTAGCTGGTCCACTTTGATAA
>ENA-OZGH01000165-OZGH01000165.1-human-gut-metagenome-genome-assembly--contig:-NODE-165-length-11081-cov-3.668329_pt1 | contig 11081 bp, 7 predicted proteins | sample MGYA00244656_ERZ653658 | MGnify/ENA primary metagenome ERZ653658 (study PRJEB26926, sample SAMN06165074) | human gut metagenome | biome: ENVO:00009003; feature: ENVO:2100002; material: ENVO:00002003...
GCAGCGTCAGATGTGTATAAGAGACAGCACCGATACCTTCGAAGTTACCTTGCAACGGCTCGTTCATTTTCTTCACTTCCTCAGCATCATTGTACGTGGAGTGCGGATCGAGCTGGGCGAGCATACGGATAATAGCTTCTTCCACCAGTTTATTTTCGTCTACCGAGTCTACATACAGATTGGCGATGGCAAATTCTGCCATTTGTAACTTGCGGGCAGCCAAGTTGCCCATATTCTGCGCCTGCATGGAAGCCATGGCACCGCATATACATATTATAAAGATAAGAAGTTTCTTCATCATTCTTTTTTGCTTATCACTTTTCACTAATTCACTAATCATTAAATATCCATTCCTTCGGGGATAAACTGGCTGATATCTTTGCCGAACTGTAGAAGTTCGCGGACAGTAGTCGAACTGATACATGTCAGTTCGGGTTCGGTAAAGAGCAAGATGGTTTCAATACCTGCCAGTTTGCGGTTGATATCGGCAATGGTCTCTTCATACTCGAAATCTTTCACGGTACGGATACCGCGAACAATAAACTGCGCGTCTACCTGCCGGGCAAAATCAATCGTCAGGCAATCATAGGAGTAGACCTTGATTCGTGGCTCGTTCCGGTAGAATTTCTGTATTATCTCCACGCGCTTCTCAATAGGGAAGTAGGTGTTTTTATTCTCGTTGATACCAATTCCAATAATGACTTCATCCATAAAAGTCAGTGCGCGGGTCACTACCGATGAATGTCCGATGGTGAAAGGATCGAATGTTCCCGGAAAGATTGCTCTTCTCATGATGCCAGATCTTCTTCTATAACCAGATTGTTAATAATAAAGTTTTGCCGTTCCATGGTATTTTTACCCATGTAGAATTCCAATAATTCTTTTACGAGGTCCGTTTTGCGTAAAGTAACTTGTTCCAGACGCATATCTTTGCCGATGAAATGCCGGAATTCATCAGGGGAGATCTCTCCTAGACCTTTAAAACGCGTAATCTCAGGATTGGGACTCAGTTCGGCAATGGCTTTTTGCCGTTCCTCTTCCGTGTAGCAGTAAATTGTCTTTTTCTTGTTGCGCACGCGGAACAACGGAGTTTGCAGGATATAGACGTGCCCTTTCTTTATCAGATCGGGGAAGAATTGCAGGAAGAATGTGATGAGTAACAACCGGATGTGCATACCGTCCACATCAGCATCGGTAGCGGCAATCACCTTGTTGTAACGCAATCCTTCAATGCCGTCTTCAATGTTTAATGCAGCTTGAAGCAGGTTGAATTCTTCATTCTCGTATACCACTTTTTTGGTCAGCCCGAATGAATTTAGCGGTTTACCGCGCAGGCTGAATACTGCTTGTGTGTTGACATCGCGGCTTTTGGTAATAGAACCACTGGCAGAGTCTCCCTCGGTGATGAATATACATGAATCTTCTTCGAGTCCTTTACCTTTGGGGTCATTCAGATGAATGCGGCAATCACGGAGTTTTCGATTGTGCAAATTGGCTTTTTTAGCGCGTTCACGTGCTAATTTGGTTACACCGGCAATGGCTTTGCGCTCTTTCTCGGAGTCTTGTATCTTTTGCAGCATCACTTCGGCCACAAGCGGGTTCTTGTGGAGGTAGTTGTCCACTTCCGTCTTGATGAAGTCTCCTACGTATTTGTTCACCGTGGGGCCGGCGGGCTTGTGTTCCTGCGGCGCGGCAGGCCACATGTTGTTGCTGCCCAGTTTCGTTTTGGTCTGGCTCTCGAACATGGGTTCCTCCACGTCGATGGCAATGGCGGCTACCAGTCCGTTGCGGATGTCGGCATATTCCTGGTTCTTGTTGTAGAACTCCTTGATGGTACGGGCAATGTGTTCCTTCAAGGCAGTCTGGTGTGTGCCGCCTTGGGTGGTGTGTTGCCCGTTGACAAAGGAGTAGTACTCTTCGCCGTATTGGTTGGTGTGTGTGAAGGCAATCTCGATGTCCTCTCCTTTCAGGTGGATGATGTCGTAAAGGCCTTCGCTGGTCATGTTGTCTTTCAGCAAGTCCTCCAGCCCGTGGCGGGAAACGATGCGCTGGCCGTTGTAAATGAAGGTGAGGCCCGTATTCAGGTAGGTGTAGTTGCGCAGCAGGGTTTCTACGAACTGGTTCTGGAAGGAATAGTTCAGGAAGAGTGTGGCGTCCGGTTCGAAGAAGATATAGGTTCCGCTTTCTTCTGTCGAGTCTTCGGTCACATCACTCAACAGCGTTCCTTTCTCGAAGATGGCGATACGGACTTTACCTTCGCGATAACTACGTACTTCAAAGCGGCTGCTAAGTGCATTCACAGCTTTGATACCTACGCCGTTCAGTCCGACACTTTTCTTGAAAGCCTTCGAGTCATATTTACCCCCGGTATTCAGTTTGCTGACCGCCTCTACCAGTTTGCCTTGCGGAATGCCTCGTCCATAGTCGCGTACGCTGACACGCAGACTGTCTTCTATAGTCACTTCTATACGCTTTCCGGCACCCATCTTGAACTCGTCGATGCTGTTGTCCATCACTTCTTTCAGCAACACATAGATGCCGTCATCGTTCTGTGAGCCGTCGCCCAGACGGCCTATGTACATACCGGAACGGACACGGATATGCTCCATGTCGTCCAGGTGGCGGATGTTGTCGTCGGTATATTCCACGCTGGAAACGGGGCTCTCTGTGATATTGTTGTCTGCTTCTTCCAGCGGCAGGGTCATATTGTTGTTATCTTCCATAAGTACGTTATTCCTTCATATTGCGCATTGCGACAAAGGTAATGAGAAATTCGGGGGTTCGCAAAAAAATAATGTCTTTTATGGACTTCTGACAAGCTTATATTCTGGATTTAGAACTTATTTTATTCCTTTCACAAAGCATCTTCTCCGTTTATGCTGTTCCGTCTTGAAGTACTCCCACTGCGCTTGCACCTTGCCGTTCAGCTCCAGCTCCGGATTACTCTCGGCATACTCGAAACCAAGTTGCTGATAGACGGGGATAAGGTCGGAGAACAACAATGCATTTACCCCCTTGTTCTGATACTCCGGTTTCACGGCAACCAGCAGCAAATCGAGCATCTTGGGATATTTCTTCAAGAAGATGGTCTTGGCCAGGTGATACCAACCCATAGGAAGCAGGCGCCCGTGGGCTTTTTGCAACGCTTCGGCGAGTGACGGCATGGAAATGCCTACGGCAAGCAGCTGGTCATCGGCATCGGTAATCAATGTCACCATGCGTAGGTCGAGGATGGGCAGGTACATCTTGACGTATTGGTCAATCTGCCGTTGGCTCAGTGCAGAATAGCCATAGAGTGGCTGATAGGCTTCGTTCATCAGTTCGAAGATGGCCTGACCGTAGTCTTGGGCAATCTTCTTGGCAGATGTGTATTTCTTTACCTTGAGGTTATACTTGCGCTGGATGAGGTCGGAGATGCGCTTGTGCTTGTCGGGTATGGCGTCGGGAATGTAGATTTTGTACTCCACCCAATCGGCATCCTTCTCAAAGCCCATGCGTTCCAGATGTTGCGGATAGTAGGGATAGTTATAAATGGTGGCCATGGTGCTGAGCTGGTCGAATCCTTCGATGAGCATACCTTCGGCATCGAAATCTGTGAATCCCAGCGGGCCTTGTATATGTGTCATTCCCCGTTCTTTTCCCCATTCTTCCACGGTGCGAATCAGGGCATCGGAGACTTCCGCATCATCGATGAAGTCTATCCAGCCGAAGCGGACTTCCTTTTTGTTCCAGGTTTGGTTTGCCTTGTGGTTGATGATGGCAGCTACACGTCCTACGATTTTACCTTCCCGATAAGCCAGGAAATAGTCGGCTTCACAAAATTCGAATGCAGCGTTTTTCTTCTTGTTGAAGGTGTTGAGCATGTCATCGAAAAGGTCGGGGACGGAATAGGGGTTGTTTTTGTATAGCAGGTAGTTGAAACGGATAAAGCGCTCCAGTTCCCGTCTTGTGGTTACTTTCTTGATTGTAATTGCCATAGTTGTTCAATATTGAGACCACAAAGGTAATGCAAACTGAGAGCAGAACAAAATAAGCTTGCTTATTTTTTATGCCGAGGTACAGCTTGCCTTATTTAAAAATACGTGATAATCTTTAAAATACCGCGTAGGGTGTTTGTAAATTTGCTGTTAGAGGTTGTATATCAGTACCGCTGTGTAGGCAATGTAGCAGAGAATCAGAATGCTTCCTTCCACCCGGGTGATGATGCGTTTCCCGAAAAAGATACCGAACAGCCAAAGCAGGATGCTGGACCCTACGAGTACCCACAAATCGAAATTGGTGATGCCCGTCAGACGCAGTGGAGTGATGGAGGCCGAACAACCCAGTACGAAGAATATATTGAAGAGATTACTTCCGATGACGTTTCCGATGGCTATTTCGGGGTTTTTCTTCAAGGCGGCTACGATGGAGGTGGCGAGTTCGGGTAATGAAGTGCCGCCTGCTACGAGCGTGAGACCGATGATGGATTCGCTGACACCCAATCCGCGGGCTATGCCGCTGGCACCGTCTACAAAGAAATTACCTCCGATGATGAGGCCGGCAAGTCCGCCGAGAATGTATAGGGCGGACTTCCACGCGGGTAACAGCCTGATTTCGTCTTCTTCCTGTAAGTGCTCCTTTTCCGGTTCCTTCATACTTCCATCCCTTTTTGCAATGGCAAAAGTATAACTCAGAAAAATGGTAAAGAAGCATAGCAGCAATAGGCCGTCGGTGATGCTGAGTATGTTCTCCCCACTGCTGTCCAGTAAGACGTCGTTGGCACAAATCAGCAGGGCGAAGGATGAAAGGATGCAAAGGGGTATTTCGCGTTTCAGTGTGTTACGGGTAATGGCTATCGGGGCAAAAAGGGCCGTACAACCCACAATCATCAGGGTATTGAACGTATTGCTTCCCACCACATTGCCAATGGCAATGTCTGCACTGCCTTTGAGAGCAGAGGATATGCTGACGGTGAGTTCCGGTGCGGAAGTGCCGAAGGCAACAATGGTGAGCCCGATGACGATGGACGGTATATGGAAACGTTTGGCAACGGATGCGGCACCGTCTGTCAAGCCATTGGCACCCAGAAGAATGAGGAGCAGTCCTCCGACAAGAAACAATATATCCATAGGTATGTCAATTTTGAGTACAAAGATAGTGCAAACCGGATACAGAACTTTCATGTTTGCATGAAAAAGTTATGTCGATTAGGGTAGGAAGTTAAAAACATTCCGTATGTTTGAAGCATTTATTGGGTATATTTGCATAATTAAAGAATCAAATCAAGAAGTTTATATATGAAGGTTATCCGTGCTTTCTGTCTTTGTTGGCTGTTGATGCTGGCAGACGGAGTGTCAGCTCAGTTGGTAGATAAAGTGCTCAGTGTTTTAGGTGAGGATAGTGTGGGGAGTGTCACAGTGGCAAGGACTGACTCCGATTCGATTCAGTTGTCGCTTGTCCGGCAGGAGTTGGAAACAGCCCGGCTGAATGAGGCGAACCTGCGGATGGAAATGGAGCAGATGAAGTTGGCGGGCTATGCGGCCGATTCGGTGAAGCTGGCATTGCAGAAACAACGCATTGATTCGTTGCGGACGGTGACACCGGGTATTCCGGTGGTGGTGGAGAAGGACACTTTGTTCTATCTGTATGCCAAGCGTGGAGGGCATACGCCCCAACAGCGAGCCAAAGATGTAAGCAACGTCATCGAAGCATTGGGCACGCGTTTCAATCTGCGTCCGGACTCTGTTTATTTAGAGAGTACGGATATTGTTACAGACTTGATGTATGGCGAAAAGGTCATCATTTCCTTTACCGATCAGGATGCTTTGTGGGAAAACTGTACCCGCGACCAGCTGGCCGCCAGCAAGAGGCATGTCGTGGTGGACAAACTGAAAGCCATGCAGAAGGAGCATAGCTTGTGGCAGTTGGGTAAGCGTATCTTGTACTTTATCCTGGTGCTTGTGGGACAGTTCTTCTTGTTCAAGTTTACCAACTGGCTGTTCAGAAAACTCAAACTACGCATTCAGAAGCTGAAGGATACCAAGCTGAAACCGATCTCTATTCAGGATTATGAATTGCTGGATACGCAGAAGCAGGTCAACCTGCTGGTGTTTGTTGCCAACCTGGTGCGTTATGTGGTCATGCTGTTGCAGTTGCTGCTGACGGTTCCGTTATTATTCTCCATTTTCCCTCAGACCAAGAGCTTGGCTTATACATTATTCTCCTACATCTGGAATCCTATAAAGGTCATCTTGAATGGAATAGCCGACTATATACCCAATCTGTTCACTATCTTTGTGATATGCTATGCGGTGAAGTATCTGGTCAGACTGGTGCGTTATCTTGCCAATGAGGTGCAGGCTGAACGGCTGAAGATAAACGGCTTCTATCCGGATTGGGCCATTCCTACCTATCATATTGTGCGCTTCTTGCTTTATGCGTTTATGATTGCCATGATTTACCCTTATCTGCCGGGTTCCAAGTCGGGAGTCTTCCAGGGAATCTCCGTGTTTGTCGGCTTGATTGTTTCGCTCGGTTCCAGTACGGTTATCGGCAATATCATTGCAGGACTGGTCATAACCTACATGCGGCCTTTCAAGCTGGGTGACCGCATCAAGCTGAACGATACTACGGGCAACATCATTGAGAAAACACCGCTCGTCACCCGCATCCGTACTCCGAAGAATGAGGTGGTGACCATTCCGAACTCTTTCATCATGTCTTCCCATACGGTCAATTACAGCCAGTCTGCCCGTGAGTATGGATTGATTATCCATTCGGAGGTCAGTATTGGCTACGATGTTCCGTGGCGGAAGACACATCAGCTGTTGATAGAGGCTGCATTGAATACTCCTGGAGTGATAGATGATCCCCGTCCGTTTGTATTGGAGACTTCCCTTCAGGATTATTATCCGGTTTATCAAGTGAATGCCTATATCAGGGATGCCAACAGCCTTAGCCAGATTTACTCTGATTTGCATCAGAATATCCAGGATGCCTTCAACGAAGCAGGCATCGAAATCATGTCTCCTCACTACATAGCTACGCGTGACGGCAGTGAGACGACCATACCCAAGGATGACTTACGGGAGAAAAAGCAGTAAGGGAGCCGGTTATCGTGCCAGTAAAATCTCTGCAAACGGTACGTAGAACATAAACATCCTCCATTCCTTTGTCTGGAAATCATAAGTTTCGATGAAGTCGCCTTCACGATAGCCTGCAAACTGCACGTAGAGTTTCCTTGTCTGCCCGTCCTTGGAGTAGTACATGGCAGCGGAGCGTACGGCGTTGGGGTAGGTGGCGAAAGGCTCTTTCAAGTTTCCGGCAGTAGTATCCCATAAGCAGAATTGCGTATCTCCACCATTGGCACGGGAAACGATATAGCCTCCTTTGCATCGCAGGCTGTTTGGGTTTTCGGGGGATGGTTCCATAATCCGGAAAGGTATCAAGGCTTCGGCCTTGATGGGGTCGTAGCAATGCATCTTTTCTTTGGCGATGTCTATCACGACGGGCGAGAAGGTGCCGTCGCCGTTGTTGGCCGAGAGCAGCATGTGGGCGTCGGCTATCACGCCCGGATAGCGTGAGAGGGATTCGGGCTTCAGTCCATCCGGTAATGGTATTTCGGGAGTATGTATCGGTGGCATATTCAACCGGGTATATACCGGATAAGAGATGCTACAGTAGGTGAGGAGCTTATCTCCGGCCATTTCCAGGGAAACAGTGTTGTTGAAGTCCGAGCAGATGGTAATTGCGTTACGTTCTACCGGGTTACACCAATAGTGCATGCAGAGGTCGTATCCGTCGATGAAACTACTGCCGTCTTTCTCCCGTATCCCGCAGAGGATGTTGGTGCCGGGGATGTTGGCGGCAAGGCAGAAATCTTCGCCGTCATGGAACTGGATTACTTCCGATATTTCTTGTGTTACCAGGTCGATACGGGTGATGCCGCGGGGAACGGTCGGTGTGTAAATGGCGTGGGAGTTGGTGATACCGTAGAGATATGGTTCTTCGGGGGATTGTCCGTCGGCTACCGAAATCTGGCCGAGAGGCTGAAGCTGTCCTGCCCGTTCCAGGAACATTTCTACCCGTGAGGCGGGCCAGTGTCCGGGGGCAAGGAAAGTAATGCTGTTGGTGGTTTGCTCCGTGGTAACGGCGCGTGTGTAGCGTGAATACCCTTCGGGAAAGAGAGGATTGTCGGCTATCGGCCAGTAGATGTCCAATATGATTTGGTCGCCGCTCTGCAAGCCGTCGGCTTTGACGGTCACGGCATCACCGGGATTGAAGGTCTTTCCGGCATCGGATATGGTGATATTGGTCACAAAAGCGGGTTGTTTCTCTTTGTCGTCATCACTGCAAGCGGCAAGTAGCAGGCTGATTAGTAGCAGGAAGTGTATCTTCTTCATCATAGTTATGTATTGACAAATGCAAATATAGGGCTTTTTCTTGTATTCCTGCGGATAGGCTTTGTTTTTGTCGTATGAGATGGAAAAATCCTCCTACGAAACATGGTCTTTTGCTTCGTGGGAGGAAAGTGGTTGTTCGGCAGGGCTTCGGGGGAATGCGCCTGCTTGCGTGCCGGCTTGGATTATTTGCTGCGCGTCACCGTGTGCAATACATTCCCTTTCTTGTCAATCATGCGCAGTTCCAGTGTCTTTTTGCTGGCCGATACAATGGAGAAACCCGGTTCGGGGCTGCAGAATACGGTCCCTTCGATGGGCTTCACCTTGCGGGCGAGCGAACCGGCAGAATTGGTGATATAGTCGATGTCGCTGCCTGCCACGCGTACGTGCTGGAAGTTGTGGATGTGCCCGCAGATGTACATATCCACCTTGTGCTTGCGCAGGATGGGATCGAGACGTGCCTGCATATCCGCGCGTTCGCTCTCGTCCTTCGGGGTTTCGGCATAGATGGGATGGTGTCCGGCAACGATAACCCAGTCCTCTTTGGCGGCAGTCAGTACGGAATCTATCCAGGAAAGTTGTTGCTGGTAATCCTGCTTGCAGGCATCGGGATAGGTCTCGCTTTCGTTGCGGTATTTGTCAATCATCGGGGCGGTGTCTACCCAAAGGATGCGGATGGTAGCGCCGTTGTCCTCGAACGTCTTGGTATAATAACGGGCGGGCATGGTCCAGCGGCGGCTGATATTACTGTAGTCGAGCACAGCCTGCGTATTACCGCGGTATTCGTGGTTGCCCAGCAGGGGAAACCAGTCTATCATCAGCTCCGGGTGGCTGTAAATAAGTTCGTAGTTGGTCATCCAAAGCGGATCGTTCACGCTACGTACGCCTTCAAAGTGGTGTACATCGCCGGTGGCAAGAACGAATTCGGGGCCTACTTCTTCTGCCATTTGTCCCATCAGTTCGGCGATGGGCTTTTGGTCGTAGTAGCCGTTACGGCCGAGGTCGTTGGCTACGTAGAAGTTGAACTTCTTGTCGAAGATGGAGTAATCGGTGATTTGGGCAATGGCTGCGTTGCCGAGTAGGGCAATAAACAGTAAAAGGAATATTTTCTTCATTGTCATTATTAAATTGTTGAGTAGTTAATGTTGATAACTTGTTGAGATAGAATTCGCTGTTTAAAAATTAATCTTCACTCCCGCATTCACTTTCACGCCGTAGTATTCTGCCTGCATGGTACGGTCTTTTGTGCCCTGGTAGTAGCGTAGCGGCTGGGTCAGCAGGTTGTTGGCTTCGGCGTAGAAGGTAGTCTTGAACTTCTTTCCGAAGGTATAGCTGGCGTTTACGTCCATATAGTTCACCTTGTCGTAGTAGCGGTCGTAGAAGGTGCTTTCTCCCATTTCGTCGATGAAATCGGAAGCGAAGTTATAGCTCAGGCGCAGATTCAGACCGCCTTTCTCAAAGTATAGGGAAGCATTTGCGGTATGCTCCGGAGAGCCTGGCATGCTCAAGTCTTTCTCATTCTCGCGACCTTCGAAGTTGAAGTCTTCCACACGGGAGTGGGTGTAGGTGTACGTTCCGTAGAAACCTACACATTTCAGAGCGGGAGCAATGAAGCTGAAGTCGCGCTGGTAGGATAACTCTACCCCTACCAGGTTGGCGTTGCCCGCATTCTTGGGTTGGGTGAAGCGGGTGTAGGTGTTACCCTGGTATTCGTAGTTGGTGCTCACCTGGTCTACGATGAAGTCGTCTATCTTCTTGTAGAAGATGCCGGCGCTTATCAGACCGATGCTGCGGAAGTAGTAGTCGGCACTCAAGTCGAAGTTGTAGGAGACGGTAGGTTTCAGCTCCGGGTTTCCGATGGTGATTTCGTTGTCGGAACGCTTGATGTTCACACTGGGCACGAGGGCCGAGTATTTGGGGCGTGACAAGGTTTGGGTAAACGAACCGCGCACTTTGAAGTCATCGTTTACATTCCACTTTACGAGCAGCGACGGCAGGAAGTTGATGTAGCTGTTGCGCTGACGGTCGGTCTTGCTGGTGAGGTCTTCGTCGGCATCGTAGGTGCGTCCCGTATAGGCAAGGTTGGTGTTCTCTATGCGAAGTCCGGTCATCAGTTCCACGTCTTTTGTCAGTTTTTGGTCGAAGCGGAGGTAGCCGGAAGTCACGGTTTCGCGGGCGTTGAAGTTTCCGGCAAGTTCTTCCTGTACCTGCTCTTTCTCAAAGAGGGAAGCGTTGTTCAAGTCTAAAGAGCCGGTGTATTCCTTGCTGGCGTAGATGCCTGCCTGGTATTTGTTGTTGGGCATGAAGTTCTTGTTGGTCTGGTCCACTGTATTTGCTAGGCTGTTCGTCATGAAGGCATCCTCGTCCAGAGGAGAGTATTCGTAGAAGTCCACTTCTTTATCCTTGGTCTTGCGCACTACCTTTGCGCCGAACTTCAGCTTGTTGCCGTTCTTGAAGGGAAGTTTGAAGTTGGCGGAGAACTTCAGGTCCTGCTCCTTGATGTCTTCCTGCTGTTCCGTCAGCTCTTTCAGGCTGAATTCATCGTTCAATGTCATGGTAGAGCCTGTTTTGGGGCTGGCAAAGGGTTGGCGTTCGTCGCTCAGGTCCATGTCGAACTTCTGTTTCTTCAGTTGGAAGTCGATGTAGCGTTCGTTGGGACGTTCTTCGCTGGCTTTGGCATAGCTGGCGTGCCAGTCCATGGAG
>ENA-OZGH01000173-OZGH01000173.1-human-gut-metagenome-genome-assembly--contig:-NODE-173-length-10909-cov-3.790123_pt1 | contig 10909 bp, 8 predicted proteins | sample MGYA00244656_ERZ653658 | MGnify/ENA primary metagenome ERZ653658 (study PRJEB26926, sample SAMN06165074) | human gut metagenome | biome: ENVO:00009003; feature: ENVO:2100002; material: ENVO:00002003...
CCGCCGGACTGGGCGGGCTCCAGGGTGACCATGATGTCGTTGGACTCCATGGTGCCGGCGGTGGCGGTGATGAGCAGGTTCATTTCTCTGCCTCCCTTTTTTACAGCTTCGCGGCCAGACGGTCGTGGATCGCGCCGATGAATTCGCTGCTGTTGACGGCGGTGACGGGGGTGCCCTCGTCCACCAGGCCCACCAGGTCCTTGGTCATGATGCCGTCGCCCAGGGTCTCGAAGCAGGCGGCCTCCAGCTTGTCGGCAAAGGCGGCCAGGTCGGTCAGGCCGTCCAGCTGGCCCCGCTTGCGCAGAGCGCCGGACCAGGCGAAGATGGTGGCCATGGGGTTGGTGGAGGTCTGCTCGCCCTTCAGGTGCTTGTAGTAGTGCTTGGTGACGGTGCCGTGGGCGGCCTCATATTCGGTGGTGCCGTCGGGGGACACCAGCACGGAGGTCATCATGGCCAGGCTTCCGAAGGCGGTGGACACCATGTCGCTCATGACGTCGCCATCGTAGTTCTTGCAAGCCCAGATGAAGCCGCCCTTGCTGCGTACTACGCGGGCAACAGCGTCGTCGATGAGGGTGTAGAAATACTCCAGGCCAGCCTGCTCGAACTTCTCCTTGTAGCACTCCTCATAGACCTCGTTGAAGATGATGCGGAACTGAGCGTCGTACTTCTTGGAGATCGTGTCCTTGGTAGCGAACCAGAGATCCTGGTGGACGTCGAGCGCGTAGGTGAAGCAAGCGTGAGCGAAGGAACGGATAGACTTATCGACGTTGTGCATGCCCTGGATGATGCCCGGGCCGTCGAACTCGTGGATAACAACCTCTTCCTTCTTGCCGCTCTTGCCCTCGAAGACGAGCTTGGCAACGCCAGCCTCTTCGCAGCGCACCTCTACGCCTTTATAGACGTCGCCGTAGGCGTGACGGGCGATGGTGATGGGCTTCTCCCAAGAGCGAACCTGCGGCTTGATGCTCGGCAGCTGGATCGGAGCGCGGAACACCGTACCATCGAGGATGGAACGAATCGTGCCGTTGGGGCTCTTCCACATCTGGTGGAGCTTGTACTCGTCCATGCGCTGGTGGTTCGGAGTGATCGTGGCGCACTTCACGGCCACACCATACTTCTTGTTGGCGTTGGCAGCGTCGATCGTCACCTGGTCGTTGGTCTGATCACGATAGGGAAGACCGAGGTCGTAGTACTCGCTCTTGAGGTCAACGAACGGAAGGATCAGCTCGTCCTTGATCATCTTCCACAGAATTCGGGTCATCTCATCACCGTCCATCTCAACGATAGGGGTGGTCATCTGAATTTTTTCCATTGCTTTGTAGGAATTTACTTTTTTTATTAGTAATTGATTGATTCTTTGATGATATCTTCGTGCTGGCACGTGGCGGGAGGGCCGTCAGGGGCCCGCCCCGCCCGTCGCCAGACAAACATATTTTTGTTTTACTTGTTGTGCTCCTTGTAATAGTTGATCAGGCAACCATCGGCCAGGATGGTACGCTCGTCCTCGGTGAGGTTCTGGAAGAGCAGGTGGATGGGCTTCACACCGTTCTTGGTGATGACCTGTGCGTCGATCTCCTCCTTGCCGTCGAGGATGGCCTGGCGGATGCCGGGCACGAAGACCATGTCGCCTACCTCATACTGGAACTCGGTGTCCTTGCTGATGGTGAAGGGCACGATACCCCAGTTGATGCAGTTGCTGCGATAGCGCTTCGTGGCATACTCGTAGCAGATGTTGGCGTCGCCACCGAGCACCTTCTGGCAAGAGGCAGCCTGCTCGCGGGCAGAACCGTCGCCGGGCTTGTTGGCGAAGACGCAAGAGCCGAAGGAAGTGTTGTCCACAGAGGCGCCGACCTGCTTGAGAGCGGCGAGGATGTGGTCAGAGGCCTTGCCGGCGCGACGGTCGCGGTCCAGCTGCTGGATCTCCTTGCTGCGGCCGACATACTCGGGCACGCGGCGGGAGAGGGCAAACTCGGAGAGGCGCAGCGGGTTGGAACGGTAGCTGGAAGTCTCGCCAGAGGGGATCAGCTCGTCGGTCGTCGTGACGGGGTCGTGGATGACGGCAGCCAGCTCGACCAGCATGTTCTCCTGCATCGGGTACATCTCGGGCCAGTCCTTGATGTTGGGACCGTAGCGGAGCGGCTGTTCGGCGTCGGCCTTGCCATAGCCTCTATAGACGCGATGCTCGTAGATCTTGTCGTCGAAGCTGTAGGGCTTGTAATCGGCCTCGTAGTCGATGTCGGTGGCGGCGGTGATGACACCACCATTGGCTGCGGAGGCAGCGATGCTGCGGGCATCCATCAAGGCGACCATGGAGATCTGGCCCTGGCCCGGCTTGGAACCCTCGCGGTTGGGGAAGTTGCGCGTGGTGTGGCGGATGCTCAGACCGTTGTTGGAAGGCACGTCGCCAGCACCGAAGCACGGACCGCAGAAGGCGGGCTTGATGACGACACCGGCCTCGATGAGGTCGCTCGTCACGCCGGCACGGTTGGCAGCGATATAGACGGGAGAAGACTGCGGATAGGCCGAGCAAGAGAAGTAGTCGTTGCCGGCAGACTGGCCGCGCAGGATGGCGGCAGCCTCGCAGAGGTTCTCATAGGTACCACCGGAGCAGCCGGCGATGATGCCCTGGTCGGCATAGACCTTGCCGTCGCGGATCTTGCTCACCAGATCGGGCTGCACCTTGTCGCCGAAGCGGCGCTTCGTGTCTTCCTCCACACGACGCAGCACGGTCTCGGGATCGGCCTGCAGCTCGTGGATGGAGACAGCGTTGGAGGGATGGTAAGGCAGGGCGATCATAGACTCCTGCTTGGAGAGGTCGATGCGCACCATGCTGTCGTAGTAGGCCACCTTGCCCGGGCGCAGCTCCTTGTAGGCCTCGGGACGACGGTGGAGCTCATAGTGCTCGCGGACCTTCTCGTCCGTCACCCAGATAGAGCTCAGACAGGTGGTCTCGGTAGTCATCACGTCGATGCCGTTGCGGAAATCGACAGAGAGGTTGGCGACACCAGGGCCGGCAAACTCCAGCACCTTGTTCTTGACAAAGCCGCTCTCGAAGACGGCCTTGACAAGCGAGATGGCGACGTCGTGGGGACCGATACCGTGGCGCGGCGTGCCCTCAAGCCAAACGAGGACCACCTCGGGGGCGTTGATGTCCCAGGTGTTGCGGAGGAGCTGCTTGACGAGCTCACCGCCACCCTCGCCGACACCCATGTTGCCCAGGGAGCCGTAGCGGGTGTGGGAATCGGAACCGAGAATCATATTGCCGCACTTCACCATCTCCTCGCGGGCAAACTGGTGAATGACGGCCTGGTTGGCGGGTACGTAGATACCGCCGTATTTCTTTGCTGCAGAAAGACCAAAGACGTGGTCGTCCTCATTGATGGTACCACCGACGGCGCACAAAGAGTTGTGGCAGTTGGTCATGGCGTACGGCAGGGGGAACTTCGTCAGGCCGCTGGCGCGAGCCGTCTGAATGATACCTACGTACGTAATGTCGTGCGACATCATCGCATCAAAGCGGATGTGCATCTCCTTGCCCTTGCCACCATTGACGTCATGGGCACGCAGAATGCCGTAGGTGATGGTGTTCTCACGAGCCTCGTCGGCCGAGGGCATACCCGTTGTATCCTCAACCACCTTCTGGCCGTCGAGCAGATACACTCCATGTTTGATCAGTTCAACCATAATAGAAATGACTTTTTGTTATTTAATAGAATTATTATTTTATGTTTTTGATATGAATGGCGCCCGCCCCTATCGGAGGATGGCGTTGATGAGTATCGTCAGCGAGAGCATGTCGGCGCAGCCACCCGGCGAGATGTTGTGGCGGATGAACTCGGCATCGGCCTCGCGAAGCGAATTGACGGAGAACCGCTGGAGCAGCTCGCCGCTCGACCGGCGTACGATCTCGGCCGTCTCGGCATCCGTGCGGTAATAGATGTTGGTGTCCTGCAGCATCGACATGATCTTGAGCAGCGTGCGGTGGGCGCGGTGCGGGTCCTCGCGCAGCTTGCGGTAGTACGGTCCCCAGGTCTCGAAGAGGTCGGGATAGCCCTCGACGGCATTCTCCCGTGCGCCCTTGACATGGGCCTTGGCGACGACCTCAGCGCCGTGGGTGTCGGCGGAGGGAGGGAAACCCGCAGCGATCTCCTGGATCATCTGCTGCAGACGCTCCTTGCGCACCTCCTGCCCCTCGTGGGTGTAGAGCCACATGGCGGCAGCAACGGTGATACCGATGCAGAACAGGGCACCGCGGTGGGTGTTGACCCCGTGGGTGGTGCGCAGCATGGCGGCCTCGGCCTCGATGCCGATGCGCTGGACGTCGGCCGTGGTAAGCTGGTCCGCGGACAGGCCGAGCTGGGCCAGCCGGACGAAATACGGGCGCAGCGACTTGATACTGCGCTCCATGAGGATATAGTCCATGTCGGTATGGGCCCCGGAATTGTCCTTATCGACCAGTCCGGGCTTCGGCGTGGTGTCGAGCTCCTGCTGGAGCGCATCGACGGCAAACTTGGCCATGATGTAGGGCTGGGTCGTGGGGGGCACGAGCTGCATGGCGGCATGGAGCTTGTTGTTCTCGATGAAGGCCCGGGTGCGCGAGGCGCTGATGGGCTTCTCCTCCAGCTCCTTGCGCTCGATCTGTACGACCTCGATGCCGCTCTTCGGCAGCAGCTCGGTCATCATCTCGTTGTAGCGGCGCGTCAGCGGGTCGAAGGGCTCGGTGCCGACGAAGCGCACCGTGGCACCCAGGGCGGGGGCCAGGTAGCGGGCAAAGATCTGGAGATCCAGTTCGATCTGATTCTCCGAAGCCTTGTCGAGCTGCTTGAGGAAATAGGTAGGGAATGTGGCCTGGGAGATGGCATAGGCGCTGCCCTCGCAGACGGTCACATTGGCAAGGTCGGCGGTGCCGAGACGGATCATCTCGCGCCGCTCCTCGTAGTTGAAGTTGCGATTATTCTCCTTGAGGGGAATAACGTATAGGTTGTCCACTTGCTTGGAAGCCTCCTCGATGAGGTAGCGATGGCCGCGGGTGAAGGGATTGCAGTTCATCACGATCACGCCCGACTTGCCGGGGCGTGCCAGCCGCTCCAGGCTCAGCAGATAGTCCCGCAACGGCATCTGTCCGTTCTCCATGAAGACCACGCTGTCGGTCTCGGCCAGGGTCTCGAAGGCCAGGCTCTCGAAAACGGCTTTGTTGCTGGGTTTGGTGAAGACTTTCACCGTGGGGTAGCCCCGACGCTGCACGATGACCATCAGATGGGACACCAGGCGGTTGGCCAGGTGCTCGTCCTCCATGCCCTCCTTGACGGCGATGCAACGGATGGCGTCGCCCAAGAGGCCTCCGACGGCCAGCATCTCGTCGCCACCACAGGGGTAGATGGCCTCGTAGTAATCGACCTTGTCGAGTCGCAAGGTGCGCTTTCCGAGAAACTCCTCCACCTTGCGGCGAGCTGGTCCATAACCGATGGGCACTTCTCTTATCTCGTAGTCGGCATACATAAGCGTCAGTTTTCAGCGTTAAACTCTCTCACCATCTCGTCGATGCGCTGGAGGATCTCCTCCTGCGTGTGGGTATGATTGCGCATGCACCAGCGGGCTTCCTGATCGCAGAGCAGGCAGCGGCGCGGCGCGAAGCCGACATCGGTGCGCGAGAGAGGGGTGGCGTCGGACTGGATGACATCGAGGTCAAAAAGCCGACCCAGGGGATGGAAATCCTCAATGCCGCACATCTGCCGCTTCACGCTGCGCGCCTCGGCACGCACGATCCAATAGGCCTCGTAGCCCGTCGGCGCGTCGTTGGTGTAGCAGAGCACCACTTTCGGACCCAGGAAGGCCTGGACGGCAGCCTCGGCAGCACGGGCGATGACGCGCGTGTGGGCATTGCGCTTGACGCGGCCCGGCATGACGACGGTCAGCACGACAAGCGTCTGGCCAGGAAACTCCTGCAAAAGGCGCCTCTCCCTGTCCCATCGCTGGTCGCGGCTCTTCAATAGCTGTTCGAGCGTGATTTCCATCAACGTATGGTTGTTTTTTTTAAATCAATAAGGGAGGAGAGGGATTGGCCATGCACCAGGGCAGGCCAATCGCCATCTTCTCCTATTTTGTATGAAGGATTAGTCCTTGATGTTCTTGATGACATCCATCACCTCGCCGTTGCGGTTCATCACCACACCGACCACCTTGTCGCCGAAGGGCAGCGGGGCGGGCGTGCCGATGACACGGAGGGCACGGTCGCGGAGGCTCTCCAGGGTGACGAGCTTGAGGCCGGCAGCCTGCATGCGCTCGGCGAGATCCGGACGGCGCGGGTTGACAGCCACGCCATACTCCGTCACGACGACATCGACGGTGGATCCCGGCGTGATGAGGTTGGTCACCTCATTGACGACACACGGGATGCGGCCGCGAAGCAACGGGCAGACGACGATGCTCAGGGCAGAGTCGGCAGCGGTGTCGGGGTGGCCACCGATGGCGCCACGGATGATACCGTCGCTACCCACGAGCACGTTGACGTTGAAGTTGACGTCCACCTCCAGGGCGGAGAGAATCACGATGTCGAGGAACTTCGTGGCGGCGCCGGGCTCGTCGGCAGAAGCATACTCGTTGGCAGAGACCTCCTTGTGCTTCGGGTCAACCTTGATGGACTCGGCAGCAACCTTGTCGAACGACTGCACGTCGATGAGGTGGTCGATGAGTCCCTCCTCGTGGAGCTTCACCATGTGGGCGGTGATGCCGCCGAGGGCGAAGGAAGCCTTGACGTTCTGCTCGATCATCGTCTGGCGCAGATACTTCACGACGGCCAGCGAGGCGCCACCAGAACCAGTCTGGATGGAGAAGCCCTCCTTGAAGTAACCGCTGTTGACGATCACCTTGCAAGCCTCCTTGGCGAGCAGGATGTCGCGCGGGTTCTTCGTATCGCGGATGGCACCCGAGGCGATCTTGGAAGAATCGCCGACGGAATCGACGACGACCACCCAGTCCACATCGTGCTCAGAGATGGAGGTCGGCGTGTTGGGATAGCTCACGAGGTCGTCGGTGAGAATCACCACGTGGTCGGCATAGCGGGCGTCGGGAAGGGCATAGCCCAGGGAGCCGCAGATGCTCTTGGCATTCTCGGAACGGGAGAAACCGCAGGAGTTGCCCATCGGGTCGCAGGAAGAAGCGCCGAGGAAGGCCACGTCGATATGGATGTCGCCATTGGCGATGGCAGAGCCACGGCCACCATGGGAACGGAACACCACCGGCTCCTTGAGGATGCCGTGGCTGATGGCCTTGGCCAGCTCGCCACGCATACCGGAGGTGGAGATGCGGGTCACGACGCCATTCTTGATGTGCTCGATGAGGGGCTTGTGGACGTCGTTCAGGCTGGAAGCAGCCACGTGGAGGTCCTTGATGCCCATCTCGGCAATCTTGTCCATCACCATGTTGAGCACCTTGTCGCCACCACGGAAGTGGTGGTGGAAGGATATCGTCATGCCGTCCTTCAGACCGGAACGGCGGATAGCCTCCTCCAGAGAAACCACCTTCTGGCTCTCAGCCTGATACTCCTTGCGGGGCGTGGTGATCTTGCGCTCCTCGCTGTGATAAATATTCTTCTTCAGGTGCTCGGCCATCTCGCCGATCAAAGCCTGTCTTTCCTCTAAATTGCTCATGCCAAATCCTCCTTCTTTATAACTCCTGCCGCAACGGCCAAATCAATCGTTCTCTGTGCGCGAAGGACGACGGGGCGGTCGACCATCTTACCGTTCAATGCAATCACACCCGAACCGCGCTTCTCGGCCTCCTTGATGGCGCCGACGACGGCCATGGCCTTGTCGATGGCCTTCTGAGACGGGGTGAACACCTCGTTGACGATATCGATCTGGCGCGGGTTGATGATAGACTTGCCGTCGAAGCCCATCTTGTGGATCTGCTCCACCTCCTTGCGGAAGGTCTCCATGTCGTTGAGGTTGGAATAGACCGTGTCAAGGGCGTCGATGCCAGCAGCACGGGCAGCCACGACGATGGTCTGACGGGCGAGCAGCAGCTCGATGCCCTCCGGCGTGCGCTGTGTCTTGAGGTTGGCGCAATAGTCCTCGGCGCCAAGAGCGATGCCCATCATGCGCTTGGAGGCGGTGGCGATGGCGTAGGCATTGACCACGCCCAGCGCGCTCTCGATGGCAGCCATGATCTTCGTGCGGCCAAGGCAGCCAATCTCCTTCTCCACGCGCTCGATCTCGGCCTCCATCTCACGCACCTCATCGGCGGTCTCCGTCTTCGGCATACGAACCACATCGACGCCAGCCTTGACGACGGCCTCGATGTCCTTCTTGCCATACGGCGTGGAGAGCGGGTTGACACGCACCACCATCTCGGTCGTGCCGTAGTCGATGGTCTTCAGCGCGTTGTAAACGAGCAAACGTGCGGTATCTTTCTCTGCCATCGTCACAGAGTCCTCCAAGTCGAGCATAATCGAGTCGGGACCGTAGATGAAGGCATCCTGCATCATACCGGGGTTGTTGCCCGGCACGAACATCATAGTTCTTCTTAATCTCTGCATACTTCTTCTGTCGGTTACTTTGTTCTGTTTAGACTTCCGTTAGTATAGATTCCAAGGATACGTGGCCGAGGACTAATCCTCCCAGACATCCTTGCCCGTGGCTCTGACTGCAGCAGCGGTGACGCGCGCACGAATGGTGCAGTCGAGGGCACCCTTGTCGGTAGCCTTCACATGGGCCTTCTTCACGCCCAAATTCTCCAATGTCTCTTTGATGACCTTGCGAATCTGGCCGCCGAACTGGTACTCTACCGTCGAGTCGAGGTCGATCTGAAGGCTCTCTTCCTCCGAGGGGGTAATCTGAACCAGGATGTCACCTGACTCCAAAGTCCCCGCGAATGCATTCTTTACTTCCATATCGTCGTTATTTGGTTTAAACGTATTCTATTTTATTAAGGAAATACGGCTGCACAAAAAAACGCGGAGGCGTGGGGAAATGAATGACCGAGAACAACCGCCCATCCCTGTAGTGGATTTCTGCTGTTACCTTTCATCAATTACCTTACGCTCCCGCGAGTAGTGCATTGCTGGCAGATTGCGTACAATCGCCCGTGATTCCTAATCACGGTGCAAATTAACAACGTTTTTTTGAAACCACCAAATCTTTTGCAACTTTTTTGAATACAAAACGCAAAATAATCTTAATAAGGGGAATTCGGGCTCAAGAAACGCATCAGAAGGCATGTTTTTCAGCCATTTAGCCATGAAGCGCCGAAGGGGCGCAGAAGCCTGGGCAAGTCGGAGGGGGACGGCGTCTGCGAGGCCTTTTGTCACTTCCGCTTGCTCAGGGGCACGTCGTACTCGAAGACCTTGCCGTTTTTCACATAGTAGCGGTCGTTGAACTGCTCGCGGGTGCGCTTCCAGCGGTCGTGGCTCCAGAGCCAATAGGCCGGGTGCTCGCAGATCGTGTGCTCCAGCATCAGGAAATAGCGGTCGGTCAGCTGGTTTTCCTCAAACTGGCTGGGGTCGAGGGTGATGAGCTTGAACTCGGCCTCGTAGTAGCCACGGCGCGGACGGCTGACCTCGAGGTAGAAGACGGCCTGGTCCAGTTTGCGTGCGATGCGCTCCGTGCCCGAGAGCACGGGGGTGTCGTGGTGGAGGAAGTCGCACCAATGGTGGATGTTGAACCAGAAGGGCTTCTGGTCGGAGATGTAGCCGACGACGGTCGGGATGCCTTTCTGGCGATAGGCGATGATGCGCCGGATGGACTCGGCCATGGGGATGCTCACCGCGCCGAAGCGCTGGCGGATGGTCAGAAACATCTTGTCCATGCCCGCATTCTCCAGCGGATGGTAGATTTGGCCGCACTGACCCTTCTGCGAGACCCACAGGGGCAGGGACGTGACCCACTCCCAGTTGCAGTAATGGCCCAGGTAGATGGCGCAGGACTGGCCCCGAAGGAGACATTCGTCCACACGGTCGGAGCCCTTGAAGACCATGCGGCGGCGAATCTCCTTCTCGCTGATGGAGAACAACTTGATGGTCTCCACCGCATAGTCGCAAAACCAATGGTAGAAGTCTTTCTCTATCTGCCGCAGGTCGGCCTCCGTGCGATCGGGGAAGGAGCTGCGCAGGTTTTTCCACACGACGCGGCGGCGGTAGTGGACGACGTGGTATATCAAGAGATAGATGGCGTCGCTCAGCACATAGAGCAAGCGCAACGGCAGCAAGGAGAGGCCATAGAGGAGGCCATAGACCGTATAGTAAAGTATCTTCTGCATAAAAGTCGGTATGGGTTAGTTGGTGGAGGCGGCCTCGGGGGCGCCGTCCTGGTCGTCGGCAATGCGGATCGTCCCCTTCATGATCGTGAGGTCGTCGCGCTCGAAGCGATAGGTGGGCGAGGCCAGGGAGTTTTCCTCCTTATAGTCGGGACTGGCCACGTCGAGCACGCCGCACACCAGGTCGTAGAGCAGGTCGTTGGTCCAGTATTTGTCCTTGTTGGCACGGAGAGCCTTGGCCCGCTCGGGACGGCGCGCCACATACTCCTCGCTCATCCACACCATCAGGGGGATGTAGGTGTAGCCGAAGCCCCAGAAGTTGGGCAACCGCTGGCGGTTGGGCACGACGCCATGGTCGCTGCAATAGATCATGCCCTGGAGGTGGCACTTCGCCCGCAGCGTGTCGAAAGCCTGCCGCAGGACGCTGTCGGTGTAGTGGAGGGAGTTCTTGTAGTTGAGGACCAGGTCGTGGTTGTCGGCATCGCCCCACTGGCGGCAGGCCTCGGGGAAGCGGTTCTCGTAGTTGAAGTGGCTTCCCTTAAGGTGGAGCACCACGAGGTTGTTGCGGGGGGGATCGACCTCGTCGAGGAAGTCCAGCAGCGCCTCGTCCTGTCTCTTATACACATCTCCGAGCCCACGAGACGCGTAGTAATCTCGT
>ENA-OZGH01000178-OZGH01000178.1-human-gut-metagenome-genome-assembly--contig:-NODE-178-length-10830-cov-3.536798_pt1 | contig 10830 bp, 9 predicted proteins | sample MGYA00244656_ERZ653658 | MGnify/ENA primary metagenome ERZ653658 (study PRJEB26926, sample SAMN06165074) | human gut metagenome | biome: ENVO:00009003; feature: ENVO:2100002; material: ENVO:00002003...
CTGTACGCCATCGGCAGCTTCACGGCACGATAGGCAACGCCTCTCTTCTGCAGGGATTCTTCTGTCTCGCCCACACCGGCTATTTCGGGATTGGTATATACCACGCCGGGGATGGCACGGTAGCTCATGGCATCCTTCTTGCCAATGATGGAATGTATGGCTACTTCTGCCTCGCGGACGGCTGTATGCGCCAGCAAGGAATATCCCGTCAAGTCGCCGCAAGCATATACTCCGGGAACTGAAGTCTGCATCTGTCCGTTGACAAAGACATTTCCGCGCTCCGTTCTTTCCAAGCCCAGATTCTCCAATCCGAAGCCTTTCATTACCGGACGGCGCCCGACACTCATCAGAAGCCGTTCGGCAACGACGGAACCGGGACCGTCGGCTGTTTCATAATTCACCTGGATAAGGGAAGAAGCTTCGGCAGTATCCGGCATGACAGACACTACTTTTGCACTCAGCATGAACTTGATTCCCCGCTTGGCGTACTCTGCACGGAGCATACCCGCCAGCTCTCGGTCCATACCGCCTCCCAGTATCTCGTCCAGCATCTCGACGACGGTTACCTGCACTCCCAGGCTGTTGAAGAAAGAAGCGAACTCCATACCGATGACACCGCCGCCGATGATGGCAAGCGAAGCGGGCAGTTCCTTGTTATCCAGTGCATCACGATGAGTCCAATAGGACACTTTGTCTATGCCGGGAATGGCAGGGACAAAGGTTTCGGAACCGGTGCAGAGCAGCAGGTTCTCGCATTCGTAGGTTTCTCCGCCGCACTCCACATGATTCTTGTCCGTCACTGTGGCCTCTCCGCTGACAATCGTCACACCATGGGCAGTCAGCTTTCCTTTGACTCCCAATACCAGCTTGCGCACTACCTTCTGCTTGCGGGCAATAATCTTGGGCAAATCGAACGATACTTCGGGCACACTGACCGCATACTTTGCAGCATGGCGGGCTCCGTCATAGGTCTTGGCCGAATACAACAAGGTCTTGGTAGGGATACACCCTTCATTCAGGCACACTCCACCGAGACTCTGCTTCTCAAATAGTACGACACTCAATCCTACTTTTCCGGCAGCTTCGGCAGCAGTATATCCCGCAGGACCTCCACCGATAATGGCAACTTGGTATTTCATGGAATTAATGGTTAGTGGTTAATGATTAGCGATAATTTGTGCGCAAGTTAATAAAACCCGTATTATCCGACAAAAAAGAACACTTCTTTCTTTCGGAGAATACAGCGTAAAGAGGAAATAATTATCTTTGTCGGGCAGCATTTACAAAGAATGCCACGTCCAATGGACATAAATCAAATAATAACCAACATGAAAACGACTGACTTATTCCAACCCATCCTTCTGTTCGCTCTTTTTCTTTGCGGCTTGACGGCTTGCAATGATAGCGATGAAATCCGCCTCTCGCCCTTTCAGGAAACTACCGTGAAGGGCGAAGCCTCTACCCTGCAGATAGACCTAACACGCGGCGACTGGCGCATAACCTCCATCACCACCCCATGGGGAGACCTCATGATGGATGGCAACAAGCTCCCACAACTGGAAGGTACGGGAAGCCTGCATTATAAATGGTGGGACTTGGAACGGGACACCGACAGCCATCTCATCCTGCACTTTAAAGACAACTTTGACTTAGGTGAATCCCGTAGCCTCATCATCAACCTTGAGATGAAAACGGGACTCTACAAGGAACAAATCATCATACACCAAGAACCGTGCACTAACTTCTATCAGATAGAGTCCATCGAATACAGCGTGGAAGAAGGTGACGGAGTGAAAGAAGCCGGAACAGGACCTGATAAGAGTACCTATAAAAATGAAAATCTGGGAAACACAACCGACAAGCATGACTACTATCCATTCATCAATAAATGGACAGAATACGCATTCATACCCGATGGGCACTCTGATGAAACCTTCAAAAGCATAGACCCGGAGAAACGTAGCATCTATCTGCCCAACCACATAGAAGACGGAAAAATAATCATGGGACAACAACTGTTATTCTTCATCAACCAAGGCAAGTATTACAAAGAAGACGAACTGAGATATAAACATTTTGAAGTAGACATAGTGGGCATGAAATGGAACATATACACTTCAACCATCTACTACAAACGGCTTCAAGTGACATTCACCGCCACCCTTTCACGTCCCGATAGCGATACAAAGAAGGTACTCAAGGGTAAATTCATGCAGAGATACCCTTATGACTGCTCGGAAATACATCACGAAGTAAAGGATTCTTTAGAAGATTAGAGTCCAGTGTCTGTCAGACAAGACTCCACCTCCTCCCTGCTCAATGCCGGAGCTTGCCCATCGGCAAGCTTACGGCATACCAGCCGACCGGCCGCCAGCGCTTCCACCTTTGTTGCAAATGGCAGGCGACCGCTCAAAGCAGGTATAAAAGGTTGATATATCAGGGTATCGGCTCCATGCAGCACCACGTAGCCGTAACCGCCTTCCACCTCCATCACCCGGCATTTCAACTCATTGCCACCGCCGGCAGTATGACCCGAACAGCAAGAAAGGCATACCGCCATCACAGCCGGTACACCTATCTTTATCATAATAAACATCAGCTTCATAAGTTCCGTTCAATTATGGGGCGAATCAGACTTCCTCTTCCTCATCGGGTAGAAGTTCGTACACATCATCAAAGTAGCTGGTACCACTTGTTCCCGTCAGCACAAAACCACGTTCGCCGGTAGAGAAACCAACGGCAGCCCTGCGCGAAGAAGCACCGGAAGGATAATTATGTACATCTGTAATGGGGGTAAAGTCGTCATCGGAATCGCCGTACCATAAGTCCTTGTCAGGGTCGTACAGCCAGTAGTCGCTGCTCAAGGAAGTGCTGTTACGTATTCCCGTAGCCACAAATCCCCTTCCACCGATGACGAAGGATACGGCTTCGGACCGTGTGATGGCGTAGTCATCGTCATAGTCGTTGTCGGAGTCCGTATTGGCAATGTCACGCAACTGGGTCCAGTTGCTTCCGTCGAACTTCCAGAAATCCACCAGGTCAGTACTGTTGTTTCGCCCGCAACAGATGTAGGCCACCTCATCGATGACGAATGCCGTACCGAAGTAGCGCTTCTCGCCTCCATACCCGCTCACCGCTTCCCATTGCGAACCTTCGGCTCCATTGGGATTGAAACGGTAAAAGTCCATCTTGTAGGCACTCTCGCTGCCGGTAGCGTCGCTGTTGCAGCCCGTACCGACATAGCCATATCCGCCTATACTGAAAGCCAGGGCACCGTCGCGTACTCCGCCTTTGAAGTCGTCTTTCCGTGTCCAGGTATCCGTGGCAGGGTCATACTCCCAGGTATCTGCTACACAGTAGGACGAGGAGCCGTCCTTCACGGAACCGGTCGTAATGTATCCCTTGCCATTCACGGCAAAGCCCACGGCAGCCTTGCGCCCGGCAACGGGCATGTCGGCACACTGCGTCCAGCTGTTCCGGCTCATGTCATACTCCCAAAGGTCGTTCAGGTAATCCTTGTTCGCTCCGTAGAAGCCGCCACACAAATATCCATAATTGCCGATGGTGAAGCCGGAGGCATAAGCGCGGTACACACCGTTATAGCTGGCTTTCTTCATCCACTGCCCCTGAGTGTATTCATCCTCGTCCGTACAACTGCCGGCAATGCACACGATGGCCAGCAACATTATTCCTACCAATAGTCTGTTCATTGTTTATTGTTTTTTTAATGATTAAGCTTTATACTTCCCACTTTCCAAAACAAGAAGCTGCGGGAGGTCCTTTTTGTCTGTCCGCAAAAGTAAACCACCGCAACCACACCGACAAAAATAACCGACGAACAGTCCGAAATTCCCGTTAAACGCCTTTACCGATAAAAACCGTCCGAACGCCGATTTTTGTAGGAAGATATAAAAGTTTTGCCTTTCCTTTGCCGCCAACTAAAAGAACAGAAATGAAGAAGTCATTGTACAGCTTATTCGCAGTCCTCGCTATCTTCTGCGCCTGCCAGGACGAGAACTCGCAGCTTGGAAAGAGCCTCGTGGAAAGCTCCTTCTATAATGTATACGCAGACACCTGCTCGGTAGACATCAGCACCATCCTGCTAGACTCCATAGAGACCCGGGGCGACAGCATCTGCCAGCTAGGACATTACCGGAGCAGCGCCTGGGGAGAAGTATCCGCCACCTACTATGCCGAATACTCCACGTCCGACTTCACCCCCAACACAGACTATACCTATACCCTCGACTCCCTCGTACTGCGAATGATACCTTCGGGCCATTTCTGGGGAGATACCCTGACGCAACAGCGCATCTCCATCTACCGGCTGAAAAGCCCTATCGTGCTGGACAACGACGAGGACCTTTACAACAGCACCGTACTCCCGACGGAAGATGCCCCACTCTTCAGCTTTACCTTCACCCCCTGCCCGGGGCGGAAGAAGGAAGTAAGCGTCCGCCTGCCCGACTCATGGGGACAACAACTGCTGAATGACCTCGTGGCCCAAGATGACTACTTCGATACCCAAGACAAGTTCAAGAAGAAATTCCCCGGACTGGTCTTTGTTCCCGAAAACGACGGGCAGTGTATCACCGGATTCATGGTGAACGACTCTGCCATGAGCATCAACCTCCACTACCAGGAAGTCTCCAACCAACGTACCGGACAAGTGCTGACTTTCAGCGTAAACACCGACTATGCCTATACCGGTATCCGGCACGACCCCACCGGCACCCACCTTGCTTCCCTGAAAAGCGGAATAGAGAACCTCGTCCACTCCAACGACATGGGTTGCCTGGCCTATATGCAGGGATTGACGGGTTACTACAACCAACTGGAATTCCCCTACCTCAACAGCCTCGGAAGTGCCGGACAGATAGTCTCCATAGAGAGCGCCACACTCTACCTCTATCCTCTGGCCCGGAGCTACAACGAAGTGAGCCAGCTTCCCAATGACATCCGCCTTTATATCACGGACGAGAACAATGTGCTGGAGGACTACGTATACGGCAGTGACGGCGTAACCGTACAGACCGGCGACCTGACCATCGACGAGATGTACGGGAAAGAGACCTACTACTCCTTCGACCTCACCGAATTCATCCGCAACAATTACGGCACTTCGGGCATCAAGCGGCAGAAACTGCTGATGAGTCTGACAGACGAAGAAAGCACCACCACCTTCAACCAGGTCATCTTCACCAACGACCCCGAACAAGAGAGACAATGCAGATTAGACGTAAGATTCAAAATATACAACGAGCAATGAAACGCCATTACCGGATTCCCCTTCTGCTGTGCAGTCTGTGTACGGCAAGCCTCACCGCCGTGGCCCAGAACACCACCAACCTGCCCACCTCCATGTACGGAGTGGGCGAACTGAGTGCCGGTGACGGCGGACGTTATGCCGGCATGGGCAACACGGGCATCGCCCTGAACCGTACCGGATTTCTGAACACGCTGAACCCCGCAGCCATCACCCGCATGGACACCGCCTGCTTCACGTTCGATGTGGGTGTATCTGCCTCATATGCCCGCTACTCCTTTCTGAGCGAACACAGCTCCAACTTCACCGGCAACCCCAACCGCATCAGCATGAGCTTCCGTGTCCTGCCGCGCTGGTATGCCCTTGTAGGTGCAGCACCATACAGCAGTGTGGGCTATGTCATCCAGACCGAAGAAGAGATAGAGGGAATGCCCGGCAACTACACCTACTCGCTCTTTGAGGGTACGGGCGGACTATACCGGTGCTACGTCACCAATGCCTTTGCACTGAGCAGGCAACTGTCGGTCGGCATCAACCTGGGGATGATAGCGGGCACAGTGACGCAAAGCGAAACGCAGGAAAGCGCCGTCGTAAAGTACGAATCTTCTAAACGGGCCTTTTATGCGGACTTCGGCATACATTACGAATGGGGTGCGACCGGACAACGGAAGTGGGCGGCAGGGCTGGTATTTGCTCCCTCCCTTCCCATCAGCCACGACAATACACTGACTTACAGCAACTCATCTACCAGCGAGAACCTCGATAAAGGATACCACAGCCGTACACAATATCTGCCCATGCACCTCGGCACCGGCCTCAGCATAACCACCGAACGCTGGGTGCTGACCGCCGACTACAACTACCTGGACTGGAGCCGCAACTCCTCCTCCTACACTTCCATGAAATACGAGAACCAGCACAAAGTGAACCTGGGAGGCAGCTACATTACCAAGCCACGTCTGGCACGTTCCACCGAGCTGATGGGTGGAATAGGTTTCGGCAACTCCTATATCAACCTGAAAGGCGGGAAGATGCAGTATCTGGAAGCCAGTGTAGGGGCGAGTTTCCCCATCCGGTACTCCTATCTTTCGCTGGGCGCCACCTGGCGGAAACAACTGAACACACGCAGCAATCTGATGCAGGAAAGCCGATTCAGCCTGAATCTGAACTTGACGTTCGGGGAAAGGATTTCGAGAGCAAAACTAAAGTAATACAAGGTTCCGGTTCACCACAGATTACACGGATTTTACACCGAATGATTATCATTTGTTGGATCTATATATGCAACGCGTTGCATATATAGATGCAGCACGCTGGAACTATAGATCCAACAAACAAAGTATATAGTATCTGAAAACAGGGTATTACAACATTGCCAGCCTGGACACATACCCTTTCACCCTTTCGCGGTAAGCATCGCCAATGGGGACATCCTTCTGCTCGATGAGCAATGTGCTACGCCCGATGGCGCTGATGCAGTCCATGCGGACAATAAAAGAACGGTGCACGCGGATAAATTCGTTCGCCGGAAGTTTTTCCTCCATGTACTTCATACTGCATAGGCTCAAGATAGGCTTAGGGGAATCTTTACAGAAAATCTTCACATAATCGCCCATACCTTCTATATAGTTTATCCGCTCCAGGTCGAGCCGCATGATGCGGTTGTCACACCGCATGTAAATCACCTTCGGAGCCTCTTCCAGACCTTGCCTGTGCTTGGAGTCGGACGTACCTGCATCTTGCAAAGAGAACCAGCGTGCCGCCTTGCTGACAGACTGGAAAAACGTGGAGAAATTGAGCCCGTCCATCAGATAGTCCAACGCATCCAGGCGGAAACACTCGGCAGCATACTTGTCGGTATCTGTAATGAAAATGACACGAGTGGACGAGGACAAGAGCCTGCAAAAATCCATTCCGTTGATTTCACCTTCTTCCACCGGATAGATGCCGACAAAATAAACTTCCACTTTTGTCTCATAATAATCCTTCAGCGCTTCAAGAGGATTGCCGTACTTTCCGTGCAAAGAGAGAAAAGGAACCTTGTCGATATACTCTTCCAACCTTCCGGCAATCTCCGGGTCTGCATGTAAAATGGCACAATTCAAGTTCATATCCGTTTCTTTTTTACATAATGGACGCTGCCACATCCAAAAAACTGCAAACAGAAGAGCTAAAATTAAGCTTTATTTATGATTCAAAAACAATCTGCCTCTACGGAAAGACTATATTATCAGGAAAATAAAGTGCTTATTATGAACAGTTTCAAAAAATAAACTTATCTTTGCATGTACATCCCCACAAAAAGTAAAGGCTATGAAACAACAGAAACTATTCCACCTCGTATTGTCCGCCATGCTGATTGTTTGCACGACCGGCTGTTATGATAAAGACGAAATTAAAGATGCTGAAAAATATCTGTTCAAAGATATTCAATACTCTTTTGAAGAAGGGGATGGATTCAGTACGTATGATGTAGAGCTCCTGCCCTTCATCATGGAAAACAATTTAAACAATAGTATCACCACCACAAACTCCCCCTTCGAAGACACATGGCAGGAAACCACCTTTCAGAGCAACGACCCCGAAGCATTTGTATGGATGGGGGAAGAAGATGTGTTCATCAATACCCCTTACATGTTTGGAGATGAACTATTGTTAAGTGGGGCAACCATAAAATATGGCAGCGAAACAACAAAAGCCAAAGGTCCAAACAGCAGTACTTCCACCATCAGCATACAACCTCACTGTCGGCTCATCATAAAAGGAACACTACACTACAGCAAGCTTGTAGCTACCTATACGCTGACATTCGCAGGTGAATATACAAAAACGGAAAAACAGATAAAGGGAAAGTTCATACAAACAACTCCGGAAAGCTACACAGGAGACATTACCATGGAACCGATAACGGCAGATTAAAACGGAATCGCATACGTGGGCACACCCTATTGCTCACCCTCTCCGTTCCTCTAGTAACCGGATAAACTCCTCCTCCTTGACGGGAAGAAGCACTGCACACTTGCCCTCGCCATATTTCACGAGCACATAGCGCATCACCGCAAACCGCCCTACCTGCATGGAAGAAGCACGCTCCACAGAAGTGATGTCTTTCATCAGAATTTCCTTACTCCGGGAGAAACGGCCGAAGGACAGCACCAACTTCCCGTCGGGCGTTACGGTATAGGTGGTATGAATCAGCTTCTCGATAATAACCACCAGCCAAAGCATGAAAATAGCAGCCAGGAACGGAGACTTGTACCAAAGCATATAGACGGCGAGAATACCTATCAGGATGAGAAACAGATACTGCCCCATAGCAATGCGCGCATGAAAGATTCGATTCATTTTATCTGATTTTTGCCGCTAAGGTACGTATTTTTATGATAACAACTTCTTCATTAGCATCTCCATTTTTCGAACTTCCGTCACATTCAGCTTGCGGCAGACCGAAGCACATAACAATTCTACCCGTTCCGGCGAAAAATAAATCAGTTCTGCAATCTCCTTTACAGACTGTCCAAGAGCTACCAGCATACATATCAGTTCTTCATCCTTATCCACCTCCGGAATAGACTGATAAAGTTTCTCTAAAAAAGAAGGATAATGAAAAATAAAGATTTCACGGAATACAGCCTCACGAGTTCCGGACAACAAAGCCTCCGAAGCATTGGGAGAATCTTCCGAAATCATTTCGCGCAAAGCTCTGGCAATCTCCTGCATATTAAAAGGTGTCACTGTTTTCTTTGTTTTCATTGTATCTTATTTCACCATTATACATATTTACAATCGTTTTGATACAAATCTGCAAAATATGCACAACCTAACCATAAGAATACGATATACAATCTGATATACAATTTCATATTATATTTATTATCAAATAATTAACAAGAAACAAAAAACAAGTCCATTGTTGTAAATTTTAAATTAAGAAATTATATCTTTGCCTTACAAAACAAACAGTCCACAAAATATGAATGCCAAAAAACTTTCATTTTTACTTCTGATTCTCGTAGCTGTAGCCTGCACCAACCGCTCCACCTCTTCGGAACAAGACGAAGTGAGGCATTGGAACAATGTCCTTCAACAAATCAATGCCTTACTACTCGAAAACAAAGCGCAACAAACGTTGGATCTTGCCAAACAGACCTTGCCCGAAATCCTGGAATCGGCAGAAAAAAACGGAACTACAGATACCCTGATTTACTATGCCCGCAAGATATTTAATGCCTGCGGGAACAATTACATAAACACCAAACAATACAAAGACGGCATCGACTATATGGACAGCATTGGAAACCATCCCCTCATCCGCGAACATTGCCCACACGAATTGCTGAGCTTCAAGGCCGGACTGAACCAACTGTATGGCAATAACCCGGAAGCTGTCCGACTGGCAGAAGACTACCTCCAGTTACCGGTCTGTACCAGTGCCAATGACTTTATCCGGCAGGCAGAAATCATAAGCGGTGTCTACATGTACTCCGGAAACAATCTACCCAAAGCCATCCAAATCTTGGAAAAAGCAATAGATGTCTACCGGAAAGGCGGAAACTTCCCGAACATGCTGCGGATAATGTCACGGTTGGGCATCTATTACCACCTCAGTGGTGAATACGAGAAAGCTATAGCCACTAACCAAGAGGCCATAGCCACTTACAACGACAGCATAGCACCTGGAAATGTAGTGATTGCCTACGGAGAACAAGCTAATCTCTACGCCGAACTGGGTATGTACGACCAGGCCCTGGAAATGAACAAAAAAGCCCAATACTACTCCATGCTGAAAGACAGCTTCGGACTGGGAGACTTGTACCGCTACCGTGCCCAGATCTTTCGTAACATGAATCAAAAGGACTCTGTATTCCACTACCTCAGGCTGGGAGAAAAGTTGTCAATGATACAAAACAGCTTTAAGGGCGTATTCGTAAACAAAGTAGAAACGGTAAACAGTTATCTGGACTATCCCGACTCTTTGGAAAAAGCACTGCAACTTGCCCTTAGCATCTGTCCCGATACCGTGCGGATGCCCCAATGGGCCAAATACCAACTCAACCTCCACCTAGGCCGGGCCTTACTGCAAACCGGGAAGGAGCAAAACGGCATACACCTGATAGACCGGGCTGCACAAGACCTCATCAACATGAAGTTCATGGAAGGCCGCGATGCCAACGAGATATTAATGGATTACTATCTGGCCAAAGGCATGAACGACGATTTTGCTCGTTGCTACATCCGTAACCGACAGTTTGCCGATTCTCTGGACAATAACGAAAAGAAACGTGCTGTGGCAGCAGCCAACATCCGGTTTGATACCAACCAAAAAGAGAAAGAAAACAAACTGCTCTCGGCACAAGTGCAATGGCAGCAACAGCAGTTGTTCTACAACATCTGCATCTCCATTACATTACTGTTGCTACTTATCACCACTACAGCCTATTTCATCATCCGAAGGAAGGCCAACCACCAGCTTATAGAAAACAACAAACGGGAAATACAGACCCTCATCGCCCGGCAGCAAGGCCTGAACCGCCGCAACGAACAACTGACGGAAGAAATAGAAC
>ENA-OZGH01000182-OZGH01000182.1-human-gut-metagenome-genome-assembly--contig:-NODE-182-length-10778-cov-4.569617_pt1 | contig 10778 bp, 5 predicted proteins | sample MGYA00244656_ERZ653658 | MGnify/ENA primary metagenome ERZ653658 (study PRJEB26926, sample SAMN06165074) | human gut metagenome | biome: ENVO:00009003; feature: ENVO:2100002; material: ENVO:00002003...
TAATATCATCATGAAGAAACTTATCTTTATGGGAGTCTTAGGCTTGTTCCTCTTAGGCTCTTGCAACAGTAAATCGGGTCATGATCACGAAGGACACGATCATGGAACGGAGGAAGCACATAATCACGACCACGAAGGGCATGACCATAATCACGAAGGGCATGACCATGAAAAAGAAAACCACGACCATGAGAATGAAGGTCACGAAGGGCATAATCATGAAGCGGAAGCTTCTGCAGCCGGACATTCCGATGAGATAATTCTGGCTCCAGAAAAAGCAAAAGCAGCCGGGGTAGAATCGGAAATAATCCGGCCTGAATCATTCCGTCAGGTGATAACGACCAGCGGTCAGGTGCAGGCAGCACAAGGCGATGAAAGCGTAGTAGTCGCCAATGTAGCCGGTGTGGTTTCTTTCCGCCATCCGGTAACGGACGGTATGAGTGTGAGCAAGGGGGCTCCCATTCTGAATATCTCTGCTGAGAATATGCCGGACGGAGACCCTGTAAAACGTACCCGTATCGCATATGAAACCGCCAAAAAAGAATATGAACGTGCCGCCAAGTTGGTAAAAAGTCAGATAATATCACAGAAAGATTTCAATGCCATTAAGGAGAGTTATGAAAATGCATTATTGGCATACGAGGCTATTTCAAAGAACCAGACCAAGACAGGTGTGTCCGTCACAGCTCCTTTAGGTGGTTATATCAAGAATTGTCTGGTGCAGGAAGGTGACTATGTGTCGGTAGGCCAGCCTTTGGTGAGTATCACTCAGAACCGTCGTCTGTTCCTTCGTGCAGATGTTTCCGAGAAATATTATGGTTATCTGCATAGCATCCAGTCGGCAAACTTCAAGACTCCATACGATAATAAGGTATATGAGTTGGGTGAGTTGAAAGGGCGTCTGCTTTCTTATGGTAAAGCATCCGGTGGTACTTCTTTCTATGTACCTGTTACTTTCGAATTTGATAATCGGGGAGATGTGATTCCCGGTTCGTATGTGGAGGTGTATCTGCTCTCGTCGGAAATGCCCGATGTGCTGGCCTTGCCTGTTACGGCACTGACCGAAGAACAAGGCTTGTACTTTGTTTATCTGCAACTGGATGAGGAAGGATATAAGAAACAGGAGGTAACTTTGGGAGCGAGCAACGGAAAGAAAGTGCAGATTCTGACCGGTTTGAAAGCCGGTGACCGTGTGGTAACAAAGGGAGCTTATCAGGTGAAATTAGCGTCGGCCAGCAATGCGATTCCGGCTCATAGTCATGAACATTAATCAAGCCGCCCTATGCTAAATAAAATTATACATTTTTCCCTTCAGAACCGTATATTGGTTCTGGTGGCGTCGGTTTTGCTGCTTATCGGCGGTACTTACACGGCTTTTCATACGGAAGTCGATGTGTTCCCCGATTTGAATGCGCCGACTGTAGTGATTATGACTGAAGCGAATGGTATGGCTGCCGAAGAGGTGGAACAATTGGTAACCTTCCCTGTAGAAACTGCTGTGAATGGTGCGACCAATGTGCGCCGGGTGCGTTCATCTTCCACCAATGGCTTTTCCGTTGTGTGGGTGGAATTTGAATGGGATACTGATATCTATCTGGCCCGTCAGATTGTTAGTGAGAAATTGTCCTTGGTCAGCGAGGAATTGCCCGAGAATGTAGGTAAACCTACCATGGGACCTCAATCCTCTATTTTAGGTGAATTGCTGATTATCGGTCTGACTTCGGATACTACTTCCATGCTCGATCTCCGTACACTGGCAGACTGGACTATCCGTCCGCGCCTGCTTTCTACGGGAGGTGTGGCACAGGTTGCCGTGCTAGGAGGTGATATCAAGGAATATCAGGTGTTGCTTGACCCTGCCCGCATGAAACATTACAATGTTACGTTGGCAGAGGTGATGAACGTTACCCGTAACATGAATCAGAATGCCAATGGCGGAGTGATTTATGAATATGGAAACGAATATATTGTTCGTGGGGTGCTTTCCAGCCATGATGTGGCTCAGTTGTCACGTTCCGTCATTAAGACGGTGGAAGGGGTGCCCGTTACATTGGAGGATATTGCCGATGTGAAGATCGGTTCGCAGGAACCAAAACTAGGTACTGCTTCGGAGAGAGGAAAACCTGCCGTACTGCTGACCGTTACCAAACAACCCAAGACTGGGACTATTGAACTGACAGAGCAATTAGAAGCCGCATTGAAGGATTTGCAGAAGAATCTTCCGGCTGATGTGCACGTTTCTACAGATATTTTCCGTCAGAGCCGTTTTATTGAAAGTTCTATCGGCAATGTGAAGGATTCGTTGTATGAAGGTGCTATTTTTGTGGTGATTGTTCTCTTCCTGTTCCTTGCCAATGTACGTACCACGGTTATTTCATTGGTAACCCTTCCGTTGTCATTGATTGTTTCTATATTGACTCTTCACTATATGGGGCTCACCATCAATACCATGAGTTTGGGTGGTATGGCTATTGCCATTGGTTCGTTGGTGGATGATGCTATTGTGGATGTGGAAAATGTATGGAAACATCTGCGCGAGAACCGCTTGTTGCCCGAAGGGGAACGTAAAAGCGTGATTGAAGTCGTGTTCAATGCTTCGAAGGAAGTGCGTATGCCTATCTTGAACTCTACCTTGATTATTGTAGTCAGCTTTGTTCCTTTGTTTTTCCTGACAGGAATGGAAGGTCGTATGCTGGTTCCGCTGGGCATTGCCTTTATTGTGGCGTTGTTTGCTTCTACGGTAGTGGCTTTGACACTGACTCCGGTACTGTGCAGCTATCTGTTAGGTAATAATAAAAGCAAAGGATTGCCCAAAGAGGCATTTGTGGCCGTATGGATGAAAAAGCATTACCGCAATGCCTTGTTATGGTCCTTGAATCATAAATCCGCAGTATTGGGTTTTACGGGTGGACTGTTTGTGGTGGCATTGGTTATGTTTTTTACATTAGGACGCAGTTTCCTGCCATCTTTCAATGAAGGTTCGTTCACCATTAATATCAGTTCATTGCCGGGAATTTCTTTGGCAGAATCGGACAAAATGGGACACCGTGCGGAAGAGTTGCTGATGTCTATTCCCGAAATACAGACTGTAGCCCGTAAAACGGGACGTGCCGAACTGGATGAACATGCACTAGGGGTTAACGTGAGTGAAATTGAGGCTCCGTTTGAATTGAAAGACCGTTCCCGCCAGGAACTGGTAGCCGATGTGCGTGCCAAGTTATCTACCATTACCGGTGCGAATATCGAAATAGGCCAACCTATCAGCCATCGTATCGATGCCATGCTTTCGGGTACCAAGGCCAACATTGCCATCAAACTGTTTGGTAATGATTTGAACAAGATGTTTGCCATCGGTAATCAGATAAAGGATGCTATCAGTAGCGTGGAGGGTATTGCCGACTTGAATGTGGAACAACAAATCGAACGTCCGCAGCTCAAGATTGTTCCCAAACGCGAGATGCTTGCCAAATTCGGTATTTCCTTGCCGGACTTTGCCGAATTTGTATCTGTAAACATGGCGGGTGAAGTTGTTTCGCAGGTATATGAAGAAGGCAAAGCGTTTAATCTTATTGTCCGTACCAAGGACGAGGTGCGTGATGAGATGGAGAAAGTGCGTAACCTGATGATTGATACCGGTGACGGTCAGAAAATCCCTGTCAACTATGTAGCCGATGTGGTTTCTGCCATGGGACCGAATACCATCAGCCGTGAGAACGTGAAGCGTAAGATTGTGATTTCGGCCAATACCAGCGGTCGTGATTTGCGCAGCGTGGTGAATGACATACAGGAACGGATTGATGCGCAAATCAAGCTTCCCGAAGGATATCATGTGGAATATGGCGGTCAGTTTGAAAGCGAGCAGGCGGCCAGCCGTACGCTGATGCTCACTTCGTTTATGAGTATCGTAGTTATCTTCCTGTTGCTTTATACCCAGTTTAAGAATGCAGCCCAAAGTGGAGTCATTTTGTTGAATTTGCCTTTGGCGTTGATTGGTGGGGTATTTGCATTGATGATAACAACGGGTGAGATAAGCATTCCGGCTATTATCGGCTTTATCTCGTTGTTTGGTATTGCTACCCGTAATGGTATGTTGTTGATAAGTCATTACAATACGTTGCGCGAAGAAGGTATGGATTTGAAAGAAAGCATTCTTCACGGTTCGTTAGACCGTTTGAACCCTATCCTGATGACTGCATTGTCTTCCGCGTTGGCTTTGATACCTTTGGCGTTCCGTGGCGATTTGCCGGGTAATGAGATACAAAGTCCGATGGCGAAAGTTATTCTGGGAGGTCTTTTGACATCGACTTTCTTGAACGCTTTCATTATTCCGATTGTTTATGAACTGATGAATCGAAAGAAGAAATAATAGAAATAATATGAAACGAATCTTAGTTATAATAGCCCTTTGCTCTCCCTTGCTGATGCAGGCTCAGAGTATTGAGCACATTTTGAAAAGCATCGAGCAGAATAATAAAGAGCTCAAGGCGCAGAAACATGCAGCCGATGCAACCAAGATGGAAAACCGGACAAACAACAACTTGCCTGATCCTACGGTGAGCTACAGCTCTTTTTACAGTAATGGTGCCGAAGGTGGTCACGGTACGGAGTTCGTTGCTTCGCAAGGTTTTGATTTTCCTACTCAGTATATTGCCCGCAACCGGCAGGCTACTTTGCAGAACGAAGCGGTGGACAAGCAACAACAGGCTGCTCGCCGAGATATTCTGCTGAATGCGAAGAATCTCTGTCTAGACCTTATTCTGTTGAATCAGGAAAAGACATTGATGGATATCCGTATGAAAAATGCGGATGAATTACAGGCACTTTATGAAAAACGTCTGACTACCGGTGATGCGAATATACTGGAAGTCAACAAAATCAAGATGGAGCGTATGAACGTGCAGACGGAAGTTGCCCAAAACAGCGCAGCTCACCGCACTGCCTTGCAGTCTCTGCTTGCCATGAACGGCAACATGCCTTTAGAATTTGCTGAAACCACATACCCTGCCATACAGGAAATCAATGATTACAATGTCATGCGGGATGAAGTGATGGCATCAGACCTTGACTTGCAGGCCGCCGTCGCCACTGCCCGTGCCGCCGAGAAGCAGGTTTCGGTAGACCGTCAAGGATGGTTGCCGAAACTGGAAGCCGGTTTTCGCCGTAACACGGATGATGCGGTTTCGATGAATGGTTTTGTGGTAGGGGGCTCCTTGCCTTTGTTTCAGAATCGTAAAAAGGTAAAGATAGCCAAGGCACAGGCTATCAGCGCACAATTGATGCAAGAAAATGCTAAAGATCAGGTTGAAGCTTCTCTGATGTCTCTCTTCAATGAGATGCAGCAGTTGAAGGATGCCATGAATGCGTATGATGTTCCTTTGATGTACCGTTCGCTGGATTTATTGAAGCAAGCATTGACCGAGGGACAAATTTCATTGATTGAATATTTTGTGGAAACGGAAAATATTTATAAGAATCTCCAGGCGTATATGCAGATTGAGAATCAATACCAGAAGGTGATGGCGAATATTTACAAGAATAATCTGTAAAGCTGACAGTCTGTTCTTTTAACGCAGATAGGGTAAAAACGGATGGCAGGATGGTACGGATAGTCAACAAACTATATCCGTGTTATCCTGCTTTTTCATTTAAAAAAGCAGACTGTCGCTGTCAAAAATGTACCGAAGCGGATTGTGTTTTTTTTGTCCGTAATCTTCCGGCTGATTAATGTTGCCGATAAGGTTTCTATTTCCTCCAGTTTCACATTATATCCGTCCGCCAGATGGTCTGTCAGCTGGTTTCCCAGGTTGGCTGAATCGTCCTATGATGATACTCTCCTTAAAGCCAAAGTACTTTGGCTAGAAATTCGAAGAATGCCGGTTACGTCCTTTTTTTGATTCTTAATAAAAGCTGGAAACGATTGTCGTTCAGAATGGCATAAAAAATGTGCCGGAAGAATTGGGCTACCTTTTATAACAGAGTGACTTCCGACACATTTTTTCTTGTTTATTTCTATTTATTTCTTTTTTTTCTTGGCTTCTTTCGCCCATTCTTTCGCTCCCTGCTCTTTCAGTTTCGCGGTGAAAGCCTTTGCTTTTTCCATGCTTGCGTTTTCGTCTTCGGGTGAAGCGTATGCATGTTTGTAACCTTTGGTCACGTTCCATTCACCTCGTGTGAAGTCCGGGAAGGCTACTGCCGCACAGCCGTTATCCATAGAGATAGCTCCCAGTTCGGCCAAACAGCACCATTCGGCCAGGTCATATACATCCATGTCCAAAGGCAGTCCGTTTTGCAGACAATATACCAGACGGCTATCCATGATGAAGTCCATACCGCCGTGGCCGCCGACTTCTTTTGCCATTTCACCATATTTCTTTAAAATAGGATGCTGGTATTTCTCAATAAGCGCTTCCATTTCTGCCTGGGGTAAGAATCCGTGAGAGTTCAAATCGTCTACTTTGGGTTGCACGCCCGATGCGGTCAGTTGTGCAGCATCCAAAGCATATCCTTCAACGGGATATTTATTGGCAAACCCTTTGCTTCCTGTCAGTTGGTACAGGCGGTTGTAAGGTTGGGGAGTCATTACATTATGTTGGATTTCAATAACTTTTCCATTTGCTGTGCGAAGCAGGGTGGTGGTATGGTCTCCGTTGCGGAATTCTTTACATTCTTCGCCGGTTCTCTTCTCCACTAAATCTTTACCAACAACAGATTTGGTGTCCATAGCTACTAAAGTGGTTATACGGTCACCACGATGGATATCCAATGCTTGTGCTACAGGACCCAAGCCGTGAGTGGCATATACATCACCCCGGTGTTTCATGTTATAATCTAAACGCCATCCTAGTTTGTCTTCTTTGCCGTTTTTCCAATAATGATCCCAGAATGGGCTTAAATTGTGAATGTAGGCTCCTTGGGCACGGATTATTTCGCCAAATACACCTTGTTGTGCCATATTCAGTGTATTCATCTCAAACCAGTCATAGCAACAGTTCTCAAGAATCATGCAATGCTTGCGGGTTTTTTCACTCAGGTTAATTAAGTCCCAGCATTCTTGCAGGTTCATGGCCGAGGGAACTTCAATAGCTACATTTTTACCGTTTTCCAATGCGCATTTTGCTACCGGGAAATGATGCAACCAGTCTGCGGCGATATAAACTAAATCTATGTCTGTACGTTTACATAATTCTTCATATCCCTTTTCTCCGGAATAAATGGCAGCTTTCGGCATAGATGCTTTCTTTAGGATATCCTGACATTTTTCTGCACGAGATGCTTCATAATCACAAAGTGCCACAATTTGTGTGCCGGGAATATAAGTGAAGCGCTCTACGGCTCCGGGACCTCGCATTCCCAATCCGACAAATCCTACGCGGACTACTTCCATTTTCGGGATGGTTAAGCCTAATACACTTTTCTGGCCGGACGGACGTTCAGGAGTGTCAATCACAATGGTTCCTTTGTCCCATGTCCAGGAATCTCCTGAACTTACGGTTTGTGCTGTCGTGGTTTGTGGTAAACACATGCATAGGGTTGTACCCATACATAAGCTTATCATCAATGATTTAAAGGTTCTCATACTTTTTGAATTTAAAGATTAAAATTTAAAAATATAGGTTGTTTCTTGAGTCAACTACTTGAAACTTAATTATATTTCACATTAATAATAAGAATATTTTTTATTTTTGCGCTCAAAGATAATTAATCTTTTTTGATTATGGATATAAGTTCGTCCTCTTTTTTCTGAGAAAAAGGTGAGTTAATAAATAATATGAAAGAAGGGAAAAAGTGGAATCAAGACAGAAGTTGTGAAGGTATGAGTGAAAATCTAAAAATAATCAAGGTTTGTTGATCGAAAACGATCAGGGAAAGGAAATAATTTAGTTCAAAAGATCGTTTAATAAGGAGATTTGGCGGGATTTTTTTAATTTTGCACTTACAACTAATTAACAGATAAGAAAATGCCGTTAAATTTACCCGATAAATTACCTGCTATTGAATTGCTGAAGGAGGAAAATATCTTCGTCATAGACAATTCACGTGCCAGTGCACAGGATATTCGTCCGTTAAAAATCGTGATATTGAATTTGATGCCGTTGAAGATAACGACAGAAACGGATTTGGTACGTTTGCTTTCCAACACTCCCTTGCAGTTGGAAATATCATTTATGAAGTTGAAAAGCCATACATCGAAAAATACGCCGGTGGAACATATGAAAGCATTCTATCATGACTTTGATTTGATGCGTGGCGAGAAATATGACGGGATGATTATTACGGGGGCTCCGGTAGAGCAGATGCCGTATGAGGATGTGAATTATTGGAATGAGATTACTACTATTTTTGATTGGGCGCGTACTCATGTTACCTCAACTCTCTATATTTGTTGGGCGGCCCAAGCCGGGCTTTATCATTTCTATGGAGTTCCCAAATATCCGCTGAAACAAAAAATGTTTGGTATTTTCCGCCATCATATCAATGTACAGGGATTGCCCATATTCCGTGGTTTTGATGATGAGTTTTTTGTACCACATAGCCGTCATACCGAAATACACCGTGAGGATATTCTGAAAGTAAAAGAGTTGGCTTTGATAGCTGAGTCTGATGAGTCTGGGGTTTATATGGCTATGGCTCGTAATGGGCGTGAATTCTTTATTACCGGGCATTCGGAGTATTCTCCTTATACGCTTGATACGGAATATAAGCGTGATTTGGGGAAAGGGTTGCCTATTGAAATGCCTGTAAATTATTATAAGGACGATAATCCGGACAATGCCCCGGTGGTGCGTTGGCGCGGACATGCCAATTTGTTGTTTTCTAATTGGTTGAACTATTATGTATATCAGGAAACCCCGTTTGATATAAACGAGATACGATGATCAGACAACGAAAAATAGAATTATTAGCTCCTGCTAAAAATCTGGAGTGCGGTATTGCAGCTGTTGATCACGGTGCTGATGCCATTTATATTGGTGCTCCCCGTTTCGGAGCACGTGCGGCTGCGGGGAATTCATTGGAGGATATTGCTGAGTTGGTGCGGTACGCTCATGTATATAATGTCCGTATCTATGTGACTGTGAATACGATTCTGAAGGATGAGGAACTGAAAGATACGGAAAAAATGATTTGGGATTTATACCGTGCCGGAGTGGATGCTTTGATAGTGCAGGATATGGGATTGTTGGAATTGAATCTGCCACCTATACCGTTACATGCCAGCACGCAGATGGATAATCGTACTTCTCAAAAAGTAAGATTCCTGGCTGAGGCAGGTTTCCGTCAGGTGGTATTGGCTCGTGAACTTTCTCTTGTTGAAATAGAAAATATCCATCATGCTTGTCCTGATGTGCCTTTGGAGGTATTTGTACATGGTGCTTTGTGTGTAAGCTATAGTGGACAATGTTATGTTAGCCAGGCTTGTTTCGGACGTAGTGCCAATCGGGGAGAATGTGCCCAGTTCTGTCGCCTTGCTTTTGATATGGTAGATGCGGACGGTAAATCTATAGTAAGGAATAAGCATTTATTGTCTCTGAAAGATTTGAATCAGAGCGAAGAGTTGGAGCAATTGCTGGATGCCGGAGCTTCTTCCCTGAAAATAGAGGGACGTTTGAAGGATGTATCTTACGTTAAAAATGTAACAGCTTACTATCGCCAGAAGCTGGATACTATTTTCAAACGTCGTAAAGAGTATATCCGTGCTTCATCGGGAGAAGTGAAATTAGAGTTCAAACCTCAATTGGATAAGAGTTTCAGTCGTGGTTTTACTAATTATTTTCTTTTTGACAGGAATAAGGATATTTTTTCTTTTGATACTCCCAAGTCTTTAGGGGAGGAGATGGGAACAGTGAAGGAAATTCGTGGTAATTATCTTACCGTAGCCGGAATCAAGTCTTTTAATAATGGAGATGGTGTTTGTTTTTTGGATGAGACTGGTAAGTTGCAGGGATTTCGCATAAACCGGGTGGAGAATAATAAATTATTTCCTCAGGAGATGCCTCGGATAAAGCCCCGTACGATACTTTATCGTAATTTTGATCAGGAATTTGAGAGGTTGATGTCGCGTAAATCAGCCGAAAGGAAAATTGCTGTCATTTTAAAATTGGCTGAGAATAATCGAGGCTTTACTCTGTCTCTGACTGATGAAGATGATAACAGTGTCAGTGTGGTGCTGGAAAGGGAGAAGGAACGTGCCCGTACTCTGCAGGAAGATAACTTGCGTACACAACTTGGAAAGTTAGGAAATACTCCATTTGAAGCATCAGATATAGTGATTGACTGGTCGGACAATTGGTTTATTCCAGCTTCTATGCTTGCCGAACTTCGCCGTAAGGGAATAGAGAAACTGCTGGAAGTGCGCCGTATTAACTATCGGCAGGAAATTTACAAGTTGCCTCGAACGCATCATGCTTTTCCTGTGAATGAATTGACTTATTTGGGAAATGTGATGAATGCTGATGCTGTTTCCTTCTATAGGAATCATGGTGTGCAGCGTATTGCTCCGGCTTATGAAAAGGCTCCGGCAGAAGAAGCAGTATTGATGTTTTGCAAGCATTGTTTGCGTTATAGTATGGGATGGTGCCCCTCTTGGCATAAAGTGCGTTCTCCTTATAAGGAACCTTATTATCTGGTTAGCTCGGATAACAGGCGTTTCCGTTTAGAGTTTGATTGTAAGAATTGTCAGATGAAAGTCTATGCTGAAAAGTAAGTACATCGGATTACTGTTTTTGGTATTGGCTATTTTGATGGCTTGCCAATATCCTTCACCTGTTACTTCGAGTGAG